>JAEEGK010003179.1_pt1 | contig 41048 bp, 32 predicted proteins | sample 8958771 | NCBI WGS metagenome assembly JAEEGK01 (sample SAMN16246547, study PRJNA631951) | gut metagenome | biome: gut microbiome; feature: rumen; material: SC-attached | host: Bos | place: Iran: Karaj | collected 2018-10
GGTCACGCATCGCAATCTTAAATCCGCTTCCGAGATCCGTAAACTCTCTGATCGCAGAAAGTCTTTTCTCCGCAACCTCTTTTAGCATCTTATCTCTTTTGTACATAAGGAATGCATAAGCTGTCCTGTTGGATCTTCCGACTCTTCCTCTAAGCTGATAGAGCTGTGACAGTCCCATCTTGTCGGAGTCGTGAATGATCATTGTATTTACATTCGGAATATCAAGTCCTGTCTCAATGATTGTCGTCGACACGAGTACGTCGATTGTTCCGTCGATGAAATCATACATGATCCTCTCAAGCTCGGACTCTTTCATCTGTCCGTGAGCAAAAGCAACGTTGGCTTCCGGAACAAGCTTCTGAATCTGCGCAGCGGTATCTGCAATTGTATTTACCCTGTTATATACGTAATAAACCTGCCCGCCTCTTGAAAGCTCTCTTACAATGGCTTCTCTTACAAGTTCATCGTTGTACTCCATGACATAAGTCTGAATGGGCAGTCTGTCGTTTGGAGCCTCCTCCAAAACAGACATCTCTCTGATGCCTACAAGTGACATGTGAAGGGTACGTGGAATAGGCGTTGCCGTAAGTGTGAGAACGTCAACGCTTTCTTTCATGGTCTTGATCTTTTCCTTGTGTGTTACGCCAAATCTTTGCTCCTCATCCACAATAAGAAGCCCAAGATCTTTATATGCCACATCCTTTGAAAGAAGTCTGTGGGTTCCGATAACAATATCAACAAGTCCCTTCTTAAGATCTTCAACAGTCTTCTTCTGTTCTGACGCAGTTCTGAATCTGGACATAAGGTCCACTCTCACAGGGAAATTGCGCATACGCTCAGAAAAAGTGTTGTAATGCTGCTGTGCAAGGATAGTAGTAGGTACAAGCACCGCTACCTGCTTGCCGTCCTGAACCGCCTTAAATGCAGCTCTTATAGCAATCTCTGTCTTTCCGAATCCAACGTCTCCGCAGATAAGTCTGTCCATGATAACAGGAGATTCCATATCTCTCTTGGTATCTTCGATAGCTGTCAGCTGATCTTCTGTCTCCTGATAGGGAAAAGAATCCTCAAACTCCTGCTGCCACACTGTATCACTGCTAAATTCATGGCCCTTGGTCTGCTGCCTCTTGGCATATAATTCAACCAGATCCTGAGCAACTTCTTCCACCGCAGCTTTAACCTTATTCTTGGTATGAGTCCATTCCAAAGTTCCAAGTTTGTTTAGCTTAGGTTTGTGTCCGTGATCATCATCACCGCCGGATGCATACTTTTGGATAACACCTAGTCCGGTTGCGAGAATATATAGATTGCCGCCTCCGCCATACTCAACCTTTATATAATCACGAACAACATGGTCAGTCTCAACCTTCTCTATGCCTCTGTATATTCCAAGCCCGTGTTCCTCATGAACCACATAGTCACCGATCTTAAGGTCTGCAAAATCAGAAATCTTTTCTCCGGTGTATTTACTCTTTTTCTTCTTTTTCTTTTTAACATGCTCTGTGAAAATATCACTCTCAGCAATAACCGCGAACTTTATGTCAGGATACTCAAAGCCTTTAAGTATCCTGCCGTAGTAAGTCATTATCTCGCCGGGCTGCAGAACTCTTCCGGGATCTTCACTGTAAAAAGCGGTAACAAGATTATCTCTTAGATCTTCGACGATTCTTTTGGCTCTTGTCCTTGATCCTGACAGAATAAGAACCCTGTATCCGTTTCTGGAATAATTCTTAAGATCGGACACAAGGGAATCAAAACTATTATTATACGGAGCAACGCTTCTTGCTCTGATATCCCAGCTTTTTTCCGGATTAAAAGGATTCTGGTTCTTGGGCATCTGCAGAGAAGATATGAGAACTCTTCTTCCGTTTCCCATTCTGGCGATACAATTATCCACAGAATAAAGAATGTCCATCTGCCCCGGAAGCACATATCCTTTTTCTGCTCTGTGAGTCATGCTCTCTTTGAACTCAAGCTCAACCGCACTTGCATGTTCAAAAACTCTCTGGGGTTCATCTATAAAAATGCAGCTTTTTCCCTTAGGAAACATCTCCTGCATAGTGACAGTGTCATCGTAAAAATATCTGATGTAGCTCTCAAGATTCACCATGGAATGAAGCTCAAAGAGCTGCTCTCTAAGCTCCTCAGTTAGTTTTTTAAGCTGATGCGCCTCTTTAGTTTTAAACTCACTTCTCAAAGTCTCATAAGCTTTTTCTGTCTCTTCCTCTATTCTCGCCATTCCCTTTTCAAGGCGCTTATCATCAAGAATGATCTCCGATGCCGGATAGATATCTATCGATTCAAGCTTTTCAAGTGATCTCTGCGACAGGATGTCAAAGCTTCTTATCGACTGTATCTCATCTCCCCAAAGCTCAATTCTGTATGGGTTATCTTCTGTTAGGTCAAAGACATCAACAATATCTCCTCTTACAGAAAATTCACCCGGCCCTTCAACCTGATAGTTTCTTACATAGCCCATTGCAACAAGTTTTTTGGCGATCGCCTTTTCATCTATGGGGACATGCTTGTCGATACTTAAGATGCTCTCTTTAATTACCTCAGGCCTGATCTGAGGTGACATAAGAGCTGAAAATGTAGTGACTACCGTAACAGGGCGCCCTTCCAGAAGTCTTCTCATGCAGCGTATTCTCTGTCTTACAACTTCATTACTGTGGACATCTGCCTGATAAAAGATAAGGTCTTTTGCGGGATATACTGTGACATTGCGGTCATAGAATTTATAATCCTCATATATTTCTTTTGCCCTAAGATCACTGTAGGTGACAATTATCCTGTACTTAAAATCCGCACCGAGTCCGTCTATCATGTGAAGTTTTTGCGAATCAACACAGCCCGTTACCTCCGCACAGGCAAATGGCTTTTCAAGATATGTATTTATTTCATCAAACTCTTTTAATTCCTTAAGAGGACTCGTTATTGCTCTCATTATCTTTTACCGTTATATTTGTTCATGGCACTGTCAACGCCGTTTTCAATTATCTCTTCTATCGCTGCAACAGCTCTTTCTTTTCCTTCTTTTATAAGAACTGCAGCCTCGCCCTCAAAGTGGCCAAGCACCCAGTTCACCATATCGTATTCCTTGGGTTTCTTGCCGACACCAACTCTTACTCTGCTAAACTCATCATGTCCAAGCAGTTTGATTATATTCTTAAGTCCGTTGTGCCCGCCTGCGCTTCCCTTAGGTCTAACTCTGATGTTCCCCTCATCAAGCTCCACATCGTCGGATATCACTATGAGATCGGATGTTGTATCAACCTTGAAATAATCGCACAAAGGTCTGATCGCTTCTCCGCTTAGGTTCATATATGTAAGAGGTTTTACCAGAATAACCCTCTCATTTCCGATTCTTCCTTTTCCATAAGCTGCTTTAAACTTAGTCTCAGTAAGTTCTATATTGTATTTGTCAGACAATGCGTCAATAACATCAAATCCGATGTTGTGCCTTGTTCCGAAATATTTTTTCTCGGGATTACCAAGTCCCGCTATAACTATCATTTTACCTGTTTCCTCTTCTTTATTTCCAAATAGCTTTTTCAGTATTCCTAACACTACTACAACTCCTCCCAAAAAACAAATCTTTTCCCACTACATGATATCATAAAAAGAATGCCAAAAATTAATCCGGGAATCATATCCCCGGATTCATTAGCATTATTCAAAATTGTGTACTTTCATTATTACTTAGCGGTTTATTGAAGTATATATTCAATAAAAAAATTGAATATTCATTTTTTATTACTGTGTATCCCACCACCTTTTCTCGGAATTGTTAGTTGAACAAAATTCTCTCTTTTGCAACAATTTGAAAAATACACGCGTAATTGTCACACATTTATGCTAGAATTATTTTAGTGTATACACAAAAACAAAAATTTTAAGGAGGGTTTTATGAAGAAAATATTGTTTTCAATCTGCTTATTTGCTTTTTCATTCATAGCATTCAAGCAAACAGCTATTGCGGCTGAACCAACAGTCATCAATACAAGCAATCTTACTGATGATCAGGTATTAGAGCTTCAGGAAGATACTATTCTGAATATTGATACCGATAAAAGACTTACAAAAATCACCCTAACAGATTGCGACCTTACAATTGAGGGTGATGGAACGTTGACACTTGGTTTACCCGGGCCGGATTATTGGGACAATTTGGTGTCCACCGGTTTAGGGAAAATCACCATAAACAGCGGTTCTATTATAGCTAAAAAACTTGAGGGCAATTTTATAATAAATGGCGGAAATATAAGTATCCCTAATACCGGTCCAAGTTTTTGCAATTACTCGGATGATGGATATTTCATCATGAATGGCGGGGAAGTAGATATTTCTAGTCTCAATTACTCAGGAGAAAACTCTAAAATTGCCATAAATGGTGGACACCTCAAACTCCACTTCGTATATGATGAAAAAATCGATATTGGCGATAACGAATGTTCTATGTCCATGTTGCCTATGGGCATAGAAGTACTGCCCAGATCCGAATTTACTCCCGTAGAAGGTATTTCTTTTGATAAGTCCACATATACACTCATAAAATATGATAATGTACGACTTGACGAGGCTATTAAATTCTATCCAGAAAACGCAACAAACAAAAAAATCACATGGACTACCAGTGATCCTTCAATATTATATGTTTATGAAGGCGATGTTGTAGGCGTAGGTTATGGTACTGCTACTGTCACCGCAACAACGGAAGATGGAAACTTCTCAGCTTCATGTGAAGTAACTGTTGAAGACACTTCACCTTCAGAGAATAATGGCCTTCGCTTGGAATTTAAAGAAATTCCCAAATTAGAAGGCATAAAGTTCAACGGCGTGGCTCTTGAAAAAGGTAAAGACTATTTTATACGCTATGATGAAGCAACAGGACTATACAATTTAGATTTTGAAAACTTTGCTCCAAAGAATTAAGTAATCGGATAAAAAAAGGAGGCTACGCTGAAGATTAAATCCTCAAAAATCGTAAGCCTCCTTTATCACTAATTTAATTTTATATAACAGGCTCTTCCTCGCCTTCTTCTACAGCGGCTTTATCGTAAGCCTCAAGGATCGTATCCTGCAGAACCTTTCTGGTATCAGAATTGATGGGATGGGCAATATCTCTGTACTCGCCGTCAGTTGATTTTTTGCTGGGCATTGCGATAAATAGTCCTCTTTCGCCCTCGATTACCTTGATGTCATGAACTACAAATTCATTATCAAAAGTAACTGAAACTACCGCCCTCATCTTACCTTGCTTAGCAACCTTTCTTACTCTCACGTCTGTAATTTTCATCGTGTAACCCCCTCTTGGTTAATCTGCTCTAGAAAACTAGATTACATAGCGTTCATTATTTTCTACCACTATCTTGATGCCGTTATCTTCCTTGTAGTAGGAGTTTGCCTGTATCGTACCATGGCTTTCCACAATACAGTTCTCGATATGCGTGTTGTCTCCGATATAAACATCATTCAAGATGATAGAATTCTTAATATAACAGTTATTACCTACAAAAGCTCCTTTAAATATCACCGAGTCTTCTATAGTTCCGTTTATGATACAGCCACTGGAAATAAGGCTGTTCTTCACATTTACTCCGACGTTATATTTTGCCGGAGGAAGATCGACGATCTTGGTGTAGATTCCCGGATATTCTCTAAAAAAGTACTCTCTTACTTCCGGTTTTAGGAAATCCATATTTGTTCTGAAATAATCCTCAACCGAAGCTATGTTATTCCAGTACTCCTTGATCTTGTATCCGTAGATACGCTTCATGTCCTTGTACCTTACAAGGATATCTCTAACAAAGTCGTATCTTTCCTCTTCTTCAGCTCTTTCTATCAGTTCTATCAGTTGTCTTCTCCTGATGACATATATTCCGCAGGAAATAGTATTGGATCTTGATACTACAGGTTTTTCTTCAAACTCTTCGATCCGGCTCTCTTCGTTCATTCTCACAGTTCCGAATCTCTCGGTATCAATGCTGGCCGGCATGTCTTTGCAGACCACCGTGATGTCCGCCTGCTTCTGAATGTGATACTCAAGAAGTTTTCCAAAATCCATCTTGTATACACAGTCGCCGGATGTTATCACAACATAAGGCTCGTGACAGCTTCTTAGGAAATCAAGATTCTGCGCTATTGCATCTGCCGTTCCTCTATACCACAGATTTCCCGATGCCTTAACCGCCGGAGTGAAAACATAAAGTCCACCCTGCTTTCTACCAAAGTCCCACCACTTGGAGGAACTAAGGTGTGAGTTAAGGCTTCCTGCGTTGTACTGAGTAAAAACGGCAACTGTCTGGATATGTGAATTTGTCATGTTGCTGAGCGCAAAATCGATACTTCTGTAAAATCCGGCAACAGGCATGGCACAGATAGCTCTTTTCTTGGATAACTCCTGCATTCTGCTACTGCTTCCGCCGGCTAAAATAATGCCAATCGCCCTCATGTCAATCACCTGCCTTGTCTAGTGTTCTTCCGCTGTCAAGCACACCATCCGGATAGTCCTCGGGAGTTGTCTTGCCGGAAATCATGGTATTCTTGCCGATGGTTACATTACTTGGAATCTCCGACTTCTCGCCTATGGTACAGATTCCTTCACAATAGATACCGGGCTTAGTCTCATTAGGCTTTTCATCAAATGCGCCTATATGCACATTGTTTCCTATCTTAACCTTCTCAGCTATGATGCCTTTTTCTATGTTGCATCCTTCGCCGATCTCGGTTTCGTTCATTATTATGGAGTGGCTTACCACAGTGTCTTTTCCTATTTTTACTCCGGGACCTATGATGGAGTTGTATACCTTTCCGTATATCTCACATCCCTCCCCGGCTATGCATCTCTCCATAGCGCTTTCAGGTCCAAGATACTGAGGCGGCTGCATTCCGCTGGATGTATATATCTTCCAGTATTCTTCGTAGAGGTTGAATTCCGGAACTATATCTATAAGCTCCATGTTGGCCTGCCAATATGAGGTAAGCGTTCCAACATCCTTCCAATATCCGTCAAATTCGTAAGCATACAGAGACTGCCCCTGCTCCTTGCAATAAGGAATAATATGCTTACCAAAATCTAGTCCGGATAAGTCTTTATTCTTTATAAGTGCGTTTTTGAGAACTTCCCATGAAAAGATATAGATACCCATGGAAGCCAGATTGCTTCTTGGATGCTCCGGTTTCTCCTCGAAATCAACGATCTTTTTGTTCTCATCGGTTATCATGATTCCGAATCTGCAAGCCTCCTCAATGGGCACAGGCATAACGGCAATGGTAACATCTGAGTTACTTGCCTTATGAAAATCAAGCATGGTCTCATAATCCATCTTGTATATGTGATCACCCGAAAGGATCAGCACATAGTCCGGATCATAATTTTCCATGTATTCAAGATTCTGGTAAATGGCATTGGCGGTACCGGTATACCACTCACTGTTAGCACTTTTCTCGTAAGGAGGAAGCACAGTTACACCACCAAAATTACGGTCCAAATCCCAAGGTATACCAATTCCAATGTGAGAATTAAGTCTAAGGGGACGATACTGTGTAAGAACGCCCACAGTGTCCACTCCGGAATTTATACAATTACTGAGCGGAAAGTCAATTATCCTGTACTTTCCCCCAAAAGATACTGCCGGCTTAGCCATATTGGCTGTCAGCACTCCCAGTCTGCTACCCTGGCCCCCCGCCAGTAGCATGGCGATCATTTCTTTCTTTATCATGTTCCACCTCATGCAGCAATTAAAGTCGCAACTATAATGCAGTCAAATCACCAGACTAACTGTAGTATTTCGCAAAGAAAATCGCATTTTCTTATAATAAAAGTATAACATTAATTAAGCTAAATATGATACTGTTTTGTTTGTTTTTTCGCTTAAACTCAAAGTTAGTATTTTTTTGACTTTAAGTAGATACGTGTTAAAATATATTGCGTTATATCTTTATTATTAATTAGAAAAGAAACGAGGATCAAAATGTACACTATAGACTTCAATAAGCCCGTACATATATACTTCATGGGAATCGGCGGAATCTCAATGAGCGGGCTTGCTCATATTCTCATAGAAAAAGGCTTCAAAGTTTCAGGTTCGGATTCAAAAGAATCTGCTATGACCAGGACTTTAGCCGACAACGGCGTTACCGTATTCTACGGACAGTGTGCACAGAACATTGAAAACTCGGAACATATAGACGCAGTTGTTTATACTGCTGCGGTTCATCCGGATAATCCGGAATTTATTGCGGTCAAGAACGCAGGAATCCCCATGATGACAAGAGCTGAACTTCTTGGACAGATCATGAAGGAATATAAACTCCCCGTTGCCATCAGCGGAACTCATGGAAAGACTACAACAACTTCCATGCTCTCTAAGATACTTCTTGAAGCCGGTACTGATCCGACTCTCTCTATAGGTGGTGTATTTAAGGATATCGGAGGAAATATAAGAGTTGGTAATTCAGACTTCTTTGTGACAGAAGCCTGCGAGTACACTAACAGCTTCCTTAGTTTTTTCCCTAAGATAAGTGTTATTTCCAACATAGATGCCGATCATCTTGATTTCTTTAAAGATCTTGATGATATCAGACATTCCTTCAAAAAATTCGCTGCTCTTCTTCCAGATGACGGAACACTTGTAATTAACGGCGATATTGAGAATGTTGGAGAGATAACCGGAGGTTTATCCTGCTCAATCATAACTTATGGTTCCAAGGATACCTATGATTACTATCCTACTGATATTACTTACGATGAGAAGGGCAACCCTTCCTACAAGGCACATTTGCCCGGTGGAAAAGTACTCGATATAAAGCTTGCGGTTCCGGGTATTCACAACGTATACAACTCACTTGCTGCCATTGCTGTGAGCAATGTACTTGGAATAGATGAAAGCCATATGATAACGGCTCTTTCTCTTTTCGGAGGAACAAGTCGCAGATTTGAGCACAAAGGTGATATTCATGGAGTGACAATAATCGATGATTACGCTCATCATCCCACTGAGATTAAGGCCACTCTCACAGCAGCTCAGAACTATCCTCACAATAAGATCTGGTGCGTATTCCAGCCCCACACTTATACAAGGACCAAGGCTCTTCTGAATGAGTTTGCAGACGCTCTTTCTCTTGCAGATCACGTTATCCTTGCAGATATTTACGCAGCAAGAGAAACCGATAACCTAGGCATCAGCTCCAGAACGCTTCGCGACAAGATCGTTGAACTTGGGCATGAATGCAATTATTTCCCCACTATTCAGGGCTTTGGAGAGATAGAAAAATTTCTTTTGCAAAATTGCACTAAAGGAGATTTGTTGATAACCATGGGTGCCGGAGATGTAGTTAAAATCGGGGATGAACTCCTTGGCAAATGATACTTATCCACATATCCACTTTTAGTTTGGAATTTATGTAAATCATTTTTGGTGGATAACAGCCAACCGTTTTGTGACCACTTATTTTCATTGGTCAACTAGGCGGATTGGCTGTTTTTTATTATCAAAGCAAAAAATAATCCACGTTATCCACATTGTCCACAAAGAAATCGACAATCCCGAAACGCCCGTCACTGCTGGATTTCTTCGTCACTTTTCCCATATCTTTTAAAAAATCACCATGCTATAATCGAACCTGTGATGAAAAAGTAAAGCAGGTGATTATTTAAGATGATGGGGCGTGTAACGATTAGTCATAACCTTGGGGAGGATTCAACGAATGTTTCCAACATATTTATTGACGAGTATATGCAGGACGCAAATGATGCGCAGATTAAAATCTACCTTTATTTGCTGAGAATGATGAATGCAAATTTACCTACCAGTGTTTCTGCATTGGCGGATAAGTTTAACCATACAGAAAAAGATGTAATCAGAGCTCTTAAGTATTGGGAAAAGAAAGAGCTTATCAGTTTGGAATATGATGCCATGGGCAACCTCACAGGCATCCACATGGAAGATATATTATCTCCTACAAGATCTTCCAGAAAGAGAAACGATACTGTTCTTAAACCGGTTCATTCTGCTAAGGAAGAATCTGTAGATAACGGTATCCCGGAGAAACCAAGTTATTCCGCAGCACAGCTTCGTTCCTTCAAGCAGTCTTCGGAATCAAGTATTCTCTTTCCCGCAGAACAGTATTTTAACAGACCTCTTACTTCAACAGAGATCATGACACTGTTCTATATCAAAGATGAACTTAAGTTTTCCGATGATCTATTGGACTATCTGATGCAGTATTGCGTCGATAATCATAAAGCTGATTTCAGGTATGTGGAAAAGGTGGCCATTAACTGGGCTCAGCAAGGCATCAAGACGCCAAAACAGGCTCGCGTGGAGAACTACAAACGTGACCCCGAAATCGTCGAGGTCATGAAAGCACTCGGTATGGAGAACAGCCCTACTGAAAAGGAAGGAAACTTTATCCGTTCCTGGCGTGGGGAGTTGGGATTTTCAATGGAGATTATATTGGAAGCCTGCGACCGTACAGTTTTGGCAACACAGAAGAATCGCCTTAGATACTGCGACGGCATTCTTCGAAGCTGGCATGAGAGTAAAGTCAAAAATAGGGAGGATATTGCCAGACTAGATGCTGATTTCACCGCGGATCTTCGTAAAAAGAGATCTAAGGCTTCCGTATCATCCATTGACAGTAAACTCCGCTCTGACGAATCATATATTCGCCACGGCGGCGCCCAGAACCGTTTCAATCAGTTCCAGCAAAATACTTATGATTTTGCAGAACTTGAGCAGAAACTTCTGGACAACTAAGACTCCTATCTGGTTGGGGAATCAGTTGGAGTTACACACAAGCAAGCCCTGTACTTTGGTTTGGCGGCGGCAGATCCAGCCTTCCCCAAAACACGTGCAGGGCATAACTGTGTGAAATGAGGAGAATCACATGGCATTAACCAACGCACAATTTGATGAAATAATGCATGAATATGAAGAAAGGCGCTCTCTCCACAGGCAAGAGCTTGAAGAGAGACAGCGTTACGTATATGAGACAGTTCCCGGCTACAAGGAACTTGAAGATAAGACTGCTTCAGCCAGTGTAGATTTCGGCAAGAGGCTTCTTTCCGGAGAGAGACTGGATAAAAGTGCTCTCAGGCGCGAACTCGAGGAACTTGCTCGCCAGAAGCTCACTCTTTTGACCGAGGCTGGTTTTTCAAACGATTATCTTGATATGGGTTATACCTGCAGTGACTGTAAGGATACCGGCTATATCGGCAACGAGAAATGTCACTGTTTCAAACAGAAGATCATAGAAACTCTCTATGACCGTTCCAATCTTAAAGCTTTAGCCAAAACAGCCAATTTCAAACTCCTTACCGATAAATATTATCAAGGCGAGGATTTAAAGCGTTTTCAGGGCGCAGTTGCAGCTTCTCAAAAATTTATAAATAATTTTAACTCTGACTACCAAAATCTATTCATTTATGGTACAGTTGGTGTTGGCAAATCATTCCTGTCTACTTGTGTTGCCAATGAATTGCTCAAAAAAGGGCATTCTGTTATTTATTTTAGTTCTTCGGGACTGTTCGAGCTTCTGGCCGAGAACTCATTCGACTATCGTAACAAGCAGGAACTTAAGGGTATATATGATGATATATACAATTGCGAACTGCTGATAATTGACGATCTCGGAACAGAGCGCACTAACAGTTTTGTGGCATCTGAGCTTTTCTCATGCCTCAACGAGAGAGATTTGAGGAAAAAGTCTACTGTCATTACTACTAACCTTTCTCTGGAAGAATTGCAGGCAACCTATTCGGATCGAATCTTTTCGCGAGTAACAAGTAACTACACGCTTCTTAAACTAACCGGACAGGACATTCGTAAAATCAAAAAGATTGCCAGAAAAGAAAGTGAGGATTTTCAGTAATGCCAAAAAGAGAAGAGAAACGTAATCTGGAGACAATTCCTGTAGGTTCCCTAGGGATTATTCCACTTAAGGGAGTTAAGCCTTTAGCAGAAAAAGTCGATTACTACCTCGTAAAATGGAGAGCAGAAAGGGAAAACGAGCACAAAGGAAGCTTAGCCTTTACCGGTTATGAGCGTCCCTCTTATATCTTAAACGCTGAAGTTCCAAGATTTGGAACCGGTGAAGCCAAGGGCGTTATCAAAGCATCCGTTCGTGGCGATGATCTTTATCTGCTTGTTGATGTATGTAACTACTCACAAACCTATTCTCTTTTCGGACAGGAAAATCATATGTCTCCTGATGATCATTATCAGGATCTTAAAAGAATAATCGCTGCTGTCGGCGGAAAAGCAAGAAGAATTACCGTTATCATGCCTTTCCTCTACGAGTCAAGACAGCACAAAAGAAGTTCAAGAGAGTCTCTCGACTGTGCTATCGCTCTTCAGGAGCTTGTAAACATGGGTGTAGACAATATCATCACCTTTGATGCACATGATCCGAGAGTTCAGAATGCTATTCCACTTAATGGTTTTGAAACCGTAAGAACAACATATCAGTTTATTAAAGCTCTTCTTAGAAATGTATGGGATCTCAAGATTGATTCTGACAACATGATGGTTATCTCCCCTGATGAAGGTGGTATGAGCAGAGCTATCTATCTTGCCAGTGTACTTGGTCTTGATGTTGGTATGTTCTATAAGAGACGCGACTACACACAGGTTGTAGACGGAAGAAATCCCATCGTATCACATGAGTTCCTTGGAACAAGTGTAGAAGGTAAATCCGTTATCATCGTTGATGATATGATTTCCTCAGGAGAAAGTATCCTTGATGTTGCCAAAGCTCTCAAACAGCGTAAGGCTGCAAGAATCTATGCTTTCTCAACATTTGGTCTTTTCACAGGCGGTCTTGCTGCCTTTGATAAAGCTTATGAAGAAGGTCTTATCGACAGAGTATTCACTACTAACCTTGTTTATCAGACACCTGAGCTTCTTTCTCGTGAATGGTACATCAGCTGCGATATGAGTAAGTACATTGCTTACCTCATCGATACTCTTAACCACGACGCTTCTATCAGCGATCTTCTCAATCCTGTTGAGCGTATCAACAACATCATTGAGAGATATAACAGCGGCGAACTTAGAGCTTCTCTTGAGGCTGAGAAAAAAGTTCCCTGATCATCATCAGGTTATCTAATCTTGCATAGAGTTTTTTCTTAAGTTCATCATCCGGTTCTGTGAGATCCGGAATCATAATGACATTACACCCGGCCAGATATGCGCTTGTCACACCGTTTGGAGAATCTTCCACAGCGAAGGTTCTCTTGGGTGGCAGCTTTAGTTCTTCACAAGCAAAAGCGTAAATATCAGGTGCGGGTTTTCCTTTTTCTACCATGTTTGCACATATTATCTTGTCAAAATACTCAAAAAGACCAATCTTTTTAAGATATCTTTCTGTTCTCTGATAATCGTTTGCTGTTGCTAGTGCCGTCAGTATCCCGTTATCACGTAGCCATGTAAGTATCTCTTTTGCCCCCGGTTTAAGAGGAATCCCGTTTTCTTTGATTATCTCTTCCACCAAACCTTTTCTGTATTCCCTGACCTTCTGATAATCAAAATCTTCACCAAACCAGTCTTTGAATTGTCTTGGAGCAAAAGGTCTTCCCAGAGAGCGCAGCTTAAGCGGCATTTCTTTATCCATGGTGTACCCAAAGTGTTCCAGAGCTTTGGGCCATGCTGTCTGATAGTATTTTTCTGTGTCTGTAAGTGTACCGTCAAGGTCAAAGATCACTGCATCTGCTGTTCTGTTTATCTGCATCTCTACTCCTATTATGCTAACGCACAAACTTTTTTCATAAATTTATATACAGTAATTGTTATTGTGCACTATATCATTGTATTATATGAATTGGCAAGAAACATCACTCCGATTTCGGGGACGTAATCAACTTATCATTTGGAGGTTCTTATGGAAATCAACGAAAATATCACCAAGAGAAACAATCTCTTATCCCAGAAAGTCATTGAGGGTCTTAAATCACGCAATATGACCGGCTACTATGCCAAAGATAGAGATGAAGCTTTAAAGCTTGCATTAAGCATAATTCCCGAAAACAGCACTGTTACAATGGGCGGTTGCATGAGCGCCGTTGAGATTGGTCTGGTAGATACACTCAAAAAAGGCAATTACAACTTCATAGATAGAAATGAAATCGAAGATAAGCGCGCTGCTATGCTTGCTGCTTATGATGCTGATGTATTCCTTGCAAGTGCAAACGCCATGACCGAGGATGGCATCCTTGTTAATATTGATGGTAATTCCAACCGCGTATCTGCCATCGCACAGGGGCCTAAGAAAGTTGTATTCATAGTTAGCATGAACAAGGTCTGCGACGATGTTGATGGTGCTCTAAAGCGCGCAAGAAATGTGGCTGCTCCCATCAATGCACAGCGCTTTGGTCTTTCTACACCTTGTGCCAAAACAGGCTCTTGCATGAATTGCAAATCCCCTGATACCATCTGCTGCCAGTTTCTTATTACACGCTTCTCAAAACACAAGGACAGAATTCATGTCATTCTTGTAAACGATAGTCTGGGATTCTGATATCCTTTTTTTACCTAACTTATATAGCAAAGGGTGCAAACAATTATGTTTGCGCCCTTTTATTGTTGCAACTAAATCCGAAATCTCAAAGCCCCTTAAAGCTAAATACAAATGAAAGCGGCTTATCACTTGGAAGAAGAAATTCTTCATGGGTTTTAGATCCCCAAGTATCATCACCGGCTATTCCCATCTGCATAAGGCTGCACCTTGCTATTGTCTTACACACTCTTGGAAGTTCGTATGGATGAGCCGCCGCTTCAAGTTCCTCCGGAGTATATGGTATTGCGCTGAAGTTCATTGTATCGGGAGCTTCAAACAAAATACCTCTTCCTTTGTCATCTGTTATCTTAGCCCATCTAACATCCACCCTGTTTCCTGTTTCCTGAGGACGAAGATAATTCTCGACGCTCTTTTTTGTGGTGGTATTAAACACTCCAAGCTTTGCCCCCTTGCATCTATCTACATAGTTCTCTTCGGGGCCTTTCCCGTAGTATTCAACATTTTCAAAATCAGCGCTGAATCTAAACAGCATTCCGTATTCGGGCATAGGAGACAATTCCTCATTTGGATCATAGTCCTCTTTTACCCACACTCTTCCATCTCCGGTAACCATATAAGTTATCAGAACTGTACTCTCAGGTGTTGTGGGAAGAGTAAACCTATAACTTACTGAAACGCTGTTATCTTCTTCACTTACCTCTTCAAGCTGTGAAGTAGCATACATGCTTGCTATTTTCCATTGTGCGTAGCGCTGAGGCTCTCTGTTTCCTCTGTCATTATCTACAGGCGCTCTCCAGAAGTTAGGTCTTGGAAGGCCTTCCAGCAGCTCTTTTCCCCCATAATTATAAGAAACAATGTTTCCCTTATCCTTAGAAAAAAGAACCGAGAAATCCTTGCCTTTAACTCCAATATTGTACGTTCCGTGTACAACCTCCATGGGGCTGCTTGTAATATAGGTTGCTGCAGCATTCCTAAATATCCCCTGGCCAAAAGAAACTTCATGTCCTCTATTTGCCCAAAGCGTATCGTCTCTTAATCTGAATGAAACTGTTATAACATACTCATCAAGAGGGAACGGTCCGTTTTCATCAAATGCTCCTGTTCCCGCAACCATCATCTTATTGATTATTGCTTCCGGAAGATCGTATTCTTTCTCGGAAAGAGGTTCAACATCTGTAGCCATACGCTTTCTGAGAATTTCTTTGCCGTCTCTGTACAGGATCACCTCACAGTCATATTCCCATGTTCCCGTAAAGAGGCTCGTATTAACAATCCTAACTTTGCGCTCATCCACATAGACCTTAATGTCTCTGTAGTTGTATTTAACCTCTTGCATCTTGGCATAGGGTTCTCTGTTTGCGTCAACTATACCGTTTCCGCTAAAGTTATAGTCACATGGTCTTTCTCCAAAATCTCCTCCGTAAGCCATGTAATCTTCACCAAATCTGTTTTTCTTTCGAATTGCCTGATCCACATAATCCCATATAAAGCCGCCCTGGTATCGCGGTTCTCTGTCCGCAAGCTCTGTGTACTTGAACATCGCTCCACAAGAGTTTCCCATAGCATGTGTGTATTCACAGCATATAAACGGCTTTTCATCGTGCTCTGCCAGGTATTTCTCAATATTTTTGACAGATGAATACATCTGACTTTCCATATCGCTAGTGTCATTGTATCTTCTGTCATTAAAGATTCCCTCATAATGAACAAGCCTGTCGGGATCAAGCTTCCTAAAGAGCATGCTCATCTCGTGAGTTACTTCACCGCCAAAAGATTCATTTCCTATAGACCATATAAGAACGCTGGGATGGTTCTTATCAAGCTGATAGGTGGAATTAACTCTATCCAGCATGACCTCCATACACTCTTTTCTATCTCCCGGAAGGGCGGTCTTTCTACGCTCCTCTTCATCCCAGGTATATGTCCATGTTCCATGAGTCTCCATATTGTTTTCTGCGATCATATAAAGCCCATAGATATCACAAAGCTCATAGATCTTGGATGAATTCTGGTAATGACTGGTTCTTATAGCATTTATATTATTTCTTTTCATGGTGATGATATCTTTAAGAGTATCCTCATCAGAAACAACTCTTCCATTATCGCAGGTAAATTCATGCCTGTTTACGCCCTTAAAAACTATGCGCTTTCCGTTTATGAGCATAAGGCCGTTTTTTAATTCAAACTTTCTAAAGCCAATATTTTGCCTTATTACTTCGCATAGCTCATCTTTATCGCTGTTTACATGTAAAATAAGCTGATAAAGTTGAGGGTCTTCCGCACTCCACAAAACAGGATTAGCTACAATCTGGCTTATAACAACCTCTTCGCTATTTACCACAGTTCCTTTAAGAACGGTATGTCCGTACCTAAGAAGCTCATAATCAGTAACCCCATTACCTGTAAATCTTAAAGTCACTTCCAGTTCTGCTTCAGAAAAATCCTCATTCAAAAGAGTCCTCACCTTAATATCCTCAAGGTGAGAATCGGGAATCATCTTTAAGAAAACATTCCTGTATATACCTGAAAATCTAAAGAAATCCTGATCTTCAAACCAGCTTCCGCTCGTGTATTTAAACACCTGAACAGCAAGCTTGTTCTCACCCGTTTTTAAGAAAGGAGTAAGATCAAACTCAGATGGAGTAAAAGAATCCTCGCTATAGCCCACGTAACTTCCGTTAAGCCAAAGTGCGTACCCACTTTCTACTCCGTCAAAGACAATATGCACTTCTTTGTTCTCCCAAATAAGTGGCAAAGTGAAATATTTGACGTAACTTCCCACAGGATTAAACTTCGTGGGAATCTCACCAAATTCAATATCCTCATGACCATCCCAGGGATACTGATAATTTACATAAGAAGGAATATCATATCCCTCAAGCTGTATGTGGGACGGAACCTTTATTTCGTCCCATGATCTGCAGTCATATTCAGCTTTTTCGAACCCCGGTATAGTTGCACTGTACTCTTTCGCATAGTGAAATTTCCACTGTCCGTTCAAAGACACCATAAGAGAACTTGCGCCCTCTTCCAGTTCATCAACAGATGCATAGGCTCTGTGATCAGAGTGTGCCTTCAGGACTCCCTCCTTGAATATCTCGGGATTGCTAACTATACCGTAGTCGAAAGCTTTCATTTTATTTATCCTCCGTGATATAGGTTATAAAATGATTTCCATTCTCTTCAAACAACTTTTCGGAATCGTTCATTCCGTATTTATATACGCTTCCTGTCTTAGGGTTAACAAGAACAGTATTAAGATCGTTAAATCCAATAACCAGCACCGCATCTCCATTAGTGAGCTTGGCCATAACGGGAAGATCCTTATTAACATAGTACAGTATCGATGAAAGAGAGCATCCATCAAGGTCTATAACATCTGCTTCAGGAAGTGATTCCTCAAGTATCTGTCCCACACTTTTGCCGCCGGAAAGAAGTGATTCTATGTTCCTGTTCACTCCCTCAAATTGAAGCATCAGATCTATGCATACTGCGGTGGAATCCTTCTCGGTCATTCCCTCATAGCTCTCAGCAATCCTAGTAAGTGCCATTATCTGATTGGACTTGAGCCGGTTTCCTTTATACCATACGTACCTGTTGGAATCTCCAACCACCACGCCGGATACTCTTTCTGCTTCCTTGACAGCTTTGGCAGGATCCGTATATACCTTAGCATTTCCGGCAATATCATAAACATAATACAAAGGATTCTTTTCCACATCTCTTTCCAAAGAAATTGCTACTTTTCTGTCTCCCTCGTATAGCGTTTGATTTGGTGTCAGAACTCTAAGCTCTTTTACCTTGATCTCGCTCTTGGTGCTTATCTGAGTAATGGTCTCAAGCTTCTCTACCGATGCAGTAGTTAATAAATTACTTCCTTTTTCATCTTCCAAAGTAAGCATGATCTGGTCATCTTCTATAGGAACGTATGAACCGGTCTCCGCATCCATTTTTACAAGTGTGAGATTGAGAAGATCGTCACGTAAACTTACGCTTGTTACAAATCCGTCATCCGGACGATAGTCTTCAGCAATATCACCGTTGTAGCTCTGAATCTTAACGCTGTACATTGCGTAGATAGGATTTCCCATCTGATCGTTTTTGATATCATCGGGTCTGACTGCGCCGTAAACCAGATCCTCACCTGTGAAATCAAGAACTATTATATATTCTCCGGGTTCTGCCTTAACTTCGGACATTGCTCTGGTGTTAAGATTCATAACACTGAGCGTTGTAAGGTCTTCTCCCTGCCATGCAATCGTGCTTCCGGATTCAGATATCTTGTATGTGCCTGATCCTACATCCTCCACCACTGCATTAGCCGTTCTGTCCAAAAGATCTATCTCATAAATATCCTGATCCATCATCACGTAGAAAATATCGTTACCGCTAGCATAAGCAAGTTTATCCACATAGCTCATTATAAGCTCAGGCGACCTGTTGATCTCTACAAAAGCCTGCTCCTCAACAGCGTTAATGGATGCATCATAATCATACACAGCAATTCCGGTCTGTCCTTCGTGTATGCCTCTGTTCATGTAACCGGAAACAGCGAACTTTATATTACCTGCTTCATCAACCGTTAGTATCTTAATACTGTTTCTGTTCCATCTGGTCCTGATATCATCATTTTTTTCATCAAAGAATCCAAATAGATAAGCTAGCTTGTTCTCGGTATTATTGTAAGAGTACAGCCTGTTCCCACTAACAAAAGCAAAGGCACTACCACTGCTACTCTCTTTCATATCCACATGATTGGATATTCCAAGGAATATTCCGCTGGGACTTATAGAATAAGACTCTGAATCAAATACATAATCCATATGTCTCTCATAATCCAAAAGATACAATCTGTCCGTAGTGTATCTTACCCTGAAATCCTCGGTAACATCGTAAGTTCTGGTATATGTTCCGTCCTGAACACGAACCCTGTACTGCAACTCATAGCATCCGGTCTGTTCATGTAGATCGGTAATATAGATCTCAGGATCTGTGTGCTTAACAATGCCAAGCTTGCCCCAGGTAAGCTGATCAAAGCTGCTGTGGATAGTAACCTTACTGAAGGTTGCCTTGTCACTCTCTGAATTAGTCTCCAGATATTTGGCATATTCCTGCGCCTTGTCCTTATCAAAGGTTGCAGCAGAAAAATCAAGTATAAAAGACAACTCATCCCGTACGTTATAGCGCTTATCATCATTTGTCCAAACAAATCTTGTATAGTACTTAGCTTTACCAAGATCCGTATTCATAAATACTATAAGCATATATTCTTTTCCGGGATCAATAAGATCCTTGAGCTGAATATTGGCATATATATTATCAGAATCTTCCTTATAATCGGTAATCATTGCGCTCTCAACAAGGTTGTTGCCTACGCTTCTTACTTCATAGCCAAGATCGGTTACTTTCTCTCCGAATGTTTTGACTTTGAAAGACAATGACCTGTCAGGATCTATAGGCGTGATAGCCCCTCTTATATATCCCACGTCAATGTCGGAAATATAGCCATGCATGGTATTGATTTCCTTGTTACCCTCAAGGAAAGTAATAACAGGAAGTGTCGCTTCCGGCATGGTCGCAGTCATATCCGCATGATCTCCTTTGGCAAGATGACCTATTATCATCACTGTCAAAAGAAATACTGCCAAAAAATATACTATTTTGATTATCGTTTTTTTGATTGAATTATCTCGCATAATTGACTTTCATTTTCTTTAATAGTAAGATTTTCATAATATAGATTCGGAAAGGAATATTATGAAAAAACCTATCCTTTATCGTAAACGTTTCATTCCGGATGAACTCATTGAATTAAAAAACGATGAGATCCTTGAATGCAATGATTCTATATTAGTCACCAAATGGGAAACCTTGGGAAAGGTGCACGACTTTTCCTATGGTTATTCTTGCCATTTTCTCAAAGAAGGCTTTAAGATCAGCAAATTCCTCAAATCAGACGGTTCCCTATATTGCTGGTACTGTGACATAGTTACTTATGATTATAACAGAGCCGTCAACTCTCTTACCACTATTGATCTTCTTGCCGATGTAATAATCTATCCCGACGGCAAACTCAAGGTTGTAGATCTGGATGAACTCACGGAAGCTTTTGATAAAAAACTTATTGATGAGTCTCTTCTTAAAAAGAGCCTGCTCACACTGAACAGACTCCTTAACGAAATCTACGAAAATGGCATGACCAACCTTGTCAGTCCTATAGAAAAAAATATTTCCCGTTAATTTCTGTAAATTATTATTAGTAGAAAACGTGTCCTCCGATATTGGTTCCGGAAAGTCCCGGTATCGGTGTTCTAAAGTACACGCAGTTTCCAACATTGGAATAACCTTTCATGGCTTCATCCGCAGCCTGAAAACAAGACGCCGTAGCCCTTCCTTCTGCCAGCGCAAGCGCAAGTCTCCCGCTTGCAACAGGCGAAAACTGCCTGTTCTGATATATTACTCCAACCACAGTATCAGGGTAAACCGAACTTAGTACCCTATTAATTACAACGGCTCCTACCGCAACTTTTCCCTCGTATGGCTCAGAACCCGCCTCACAATATATTAGATTTGCCAGAAGATATCTGTCTCCCTCAGCAAAGGAAACCTCGGAAATATCTCTCCAAGTGGATGCTGCAGCAAGCTTAGACATCCTCATCTCTTCCGCAAGCTTTGCCTCAAGCTGCTTGATATCTTTATCCTGTGCTTTTATCTGTTCCTCAAGGGCCTGCGCCTTGGATTCCGCATCGGAAATATCATTGGCGTACTGCTTGATAGAACCTGAAGTCTGACTTACCAGTCCCGATACTCTGCTCTGTTCCGCCTTCTGCTGTGTTCGATAATCTTCCAGCTGTACACGCTCAGCTTCAAGCGTTGCCTCTTTTTCTTCGATAAGTTCTCTAGTCTCTATGTATTGAAGAAACATCTTCCTATCATAGGCTGAAAGCTCTTCTATGAAATGGTTTTGATTAAGAAACGCCGCAAAATCCGTCGCACCAAGGAGCATGTCCACGAGAACAAAATTCTGTTTCTCATATATGAACTGAACTCTCTTTTTCATGGAAGCGTATTGGTTCTCTTCTGTTTCACGCGCAGCATCAAGTTCAGCCAGGGTATTTTCTATTTCTGTCTCTTTATCTCCAATCTGCTCTTCAATGGTTTCCAGATTGTTGCTAACTTCCGTAAGCTGATTATTAAGTGTATTGAGCTGGCCCTGCAGTGATGATTTTTCCTCATTCATCTCAGCAATATTATCTTTGGTATCATTCAGTTCGTTCTGAGATTGAGCTTTTTTCTCTTTTGCTTCCTCGAGCTTTTTCCTGGTAGAATCTGTTGCATAGGAATCAGTTCCAATACAAAATGACAAGAAGATCACGCTCATAAAGAGCGCAATAATTCTTGTTATAATGCCCCCGATATTATTGTTTTTTAAACAATTAACCCCTCTTATTTTCATAATCCCAAACTGTAATTATATTGTGATCTTGATGTTCCTTCCGCTAGGTTGATATTGATAATAGCGGACCCCCGCAGCATCAAACATTCTCTTTGCAGCTTTGGTCGATGCAGATGAACTGTATTTGTCACTGTCATATACTACTGTTCTGATTCCCGCCTGAATTATCGCCTTGGCACACTCATTGCATGGAAATAACGACACATACAATTTGGAGCCGACAAGACTTCCTCCTCTGTAATTCAGAATGGCATTAAGCTCACTGTGAGTAACAAACGGATATTTGGTACTAAGCTCATCTTCACCGTCTCTTTCCCATGGAAAGTCTTCATCGGAGCATCCCTTCGGGAGTCCGTTGTAACCCATGGATAAAATATTGTTATCTTCACTGACTATACAACTTCCCACTTGGGTATTTGGGTCCTTGGACCTCATGGCAGCCAGTTTGGCAACGCCCATGAAATACTCATCCCAGGTTATATAATCCTCTCTTTTCATCTATTCTCCTTATTATTTGGTGCCGAAAATCCTGTCTCCTGCATCTCCGAGTCCCGGAACAATATATCCGTGTTCATTGAGCTTCTCATCAAGAGATCCCACATAGATATCTACATCAGGATGTGCTTCCTGCATAGCCTTAAGTCCCTCAGGAGCAGCTATTATACACATGAAATGAATATGTTTACAGCCTCTGTCCTTGAGCATCTGTATAGCTGCCACAGATGATCCTCCTGTAGCAAGCATAGGATCTACCACAAAAATCTCTCTTTCTGTAATGTCTGCAGGCATCTTGCAATAATACTCTACAGGCTTTAATGTCTCTGGATCCCTATAAAGGCCGATATGTCCAACCTTTGCAGCGGGAATTAACGCGAGCATTCCGTCTACCATACCAAGACCTGCTCTCAAAATAGGAACAACGCAAAGCTTTCTTCCTTTTAATTCTTTTACTGTAGTCTTACAAATAGGAGTCTCTATCTGGACATCCTGGAGCTGAAGATCTCTTGTTGCTTCATAACATATAAGCATTGCGATCTCACTGATGGTCTGTCTGAAGTCCTTAGTACCTGTGTCAATTCTTCTGATATAACCAATCTTGTGCTGAATAAGCGGATGATCCATTATTACAACTTTTCCCATAGTGTCCTCCTTAAATAATAATCATAAAATTTATGATCAAGATATTACTGCTCTCCTGCAGCTATCTTGGATATTCTGCGACTATGCTTCTCAAGCCCTGAAAAAGGAGTGTCAAGAAATGTATCAACAATTTCCAGCGCGAGAAGTTCTCCCACAAGTCCGCCTCCCATAGCAAGCATGTTAGCATCATTGTGCTCCCTTGTAAGTCTTGCACTTGTTGTCTCTGAGCAAAGCGCACATCTGATTCCTTTGACTTTATTTGCAACAATGCTGATGCCTATACCTGTAGTGCATATAACTATGCCTTTCTCACACTCCCCGTTTGCAACAGCCTCTGCGGCCGCTCTTCCAAAATCCGGATAATCGCAGGAACTCTTGTCATATGTACCAAAGTCCTTTACTTCCAGCCCCCTCTCTTCCAGATGCTTCTTAACAGCCTCTTTCAAGTCAAATCCGCCGTGGTCACTTGCTAACGCGATCATTTGTACACCTCTTTTCATATAATTATAGTACTTATATTTTCACAGGACTATAACATTATGTCCTGCTGCCTTCAAAAGTCTGTTCATGATAGCCTGTCCGATCCCGCTGTCGTCAAAAGACTCAGAAAACATGATATCAACCTTGTCATCATCAAACTCTCTAAGCGCCTTGAAAAGTTCATGCGCGATGGTATTCTCATCTTCTCTGTTTCCAAGGCTTTTCACCACATCAGCCTCATATTTGTCTTTTGTGGCATCAGTTCCGATCACACCTACTCTTTTCCCTTCCCGACTTGCAGAAGCGGCCTTATCGTTAATGTAATCTATAACCTTCTCCATAGGTCCCTGCACGATAGTGAGCTCGCCCTTTGGCGCATAATGCTTGTACTTCATGCCCGGTGCCTTGGGTTTTAATGTGGATGTACTATCAATTATGGTCTTATCAATGCTAACCTGACCCAAAACATCCTTGATCATGTCTGCAGTAATATAGCCCGGTCTTAGGATCATCGGGATATCAGAAGTGAGATCCACAATTGTAGACTCAAGCCCTATTCCTACCTGGCCACCATCAATTATCATTTCTATCTTACCCGAGAGATCCTCAACACAGTATCTTGCTACTGTGGGGCTTGGCCTTCCGGATGTATTGGCACTTGGAGCTGCTATGTAGCCGCCCGAAGCCTCTATAAGCGCGAGCGCTATCTTATTATTGGGCATCCTTATCGCTACAGTATCAAGCCCTCCCGTTGTCTCATAGGGAACTGCTTCTGTTTTATTCATTATCATGGTAAGCGGTCCCGGCCAAAATGCATCGGCCAGTTTCCTGGCTGCTTCAGGAACTTCTTTTACTATCTTATCAAGTGCGTCCATATTGGAAATGTGGACTATGAGCGGATTATCGGAAGGTCGACCCTTCGCCGCGTATATTTTCTTGGAAGATTGCCTGTTAAGAGCATCTCCTCCCAGCCCATATACAGTCTCTGTCGGGAAAGCAACCAGTCCACCCTCCGCAATAATGCTGCCGGCTCTCTTAATAGAAGCTCTGGCATCATCATCTATATTCTTTTCATCAATTACTACCAGTTCAGTATCCAATTTTTATCCCTCGACATAAGCGGAAATCAGATCCCATACATCAGATGTTTCCATACCAAGTGCCCACTCTGCTACTCCGCCAATATTATTTGCCTGCATAACAGTAAGCTTCTGCTGAAGTGAGGCCTTATCTTCCATCCATACCTGATAAAGTGTTCCATCGGAAGTGTATTCTCCGTAATTCTGCCCACATTCATCATCCCACTCCATTTCAATAGAGTGATTACTTATGAATTCCGCGGCATTTTTCATCGGATATGCCTTACTTGAAACCTTTCCGTCCTTGGTCTGCCATATTCTTGTATAGAAAGGAAGTGCGTTGATAACCTTGGAAGGATCAACTTTTTCTACTGTACTGATTATTCCGTTCTCAACATATCCAATAGAAGCAACAGAACCCACGTCAGATCCGTTGTAATGCTCATCATATCCCATGATAATAACGTAATCTGCAACTATTCCCTGTTCTCTGAGGTTATAGTGGTCATTGAAGTGCATGGGCACATAATTATCAATGGAAAAGACAAGTCCATTTGCCCTGCACGCAATGGAAAGCTCACGAACAAACTCAATAAATGCCTGTCCGTCTTCATTGGCAATCTGCTCAAAATCAAGGTTGATTCCATCAGCTCCGCAGTTAAGTGTCTCTTTTACTGCTGAATCGATCATTGCTTTTCTTGACTGCGCATGAGAGAGCACCTCTGATGAGGAAATCTCATTAGATCCGGCAAAATTCCTAAAGAGAACCCACACCTCAAGCCCTTTATTATGTGCAGCTTGAACATAGCTTGAAGAAGCATAGCTTGTAACTCCGCCGGAATTGTCAGATACCGTAAGCCATGTCGGAGATATAACATTAAGGCTCTTAGTCTGTGATACAAATTCAGAAAAAGTATCATTACCTGAAGGTCCACTTATACTGTGAAATCCAAGGTTGATCTTGTGATCTCTCTTAAGAGAAGTATATTCAGGTTCTGCATAATCTGTAACGGGAATAGGATTAATTGTTTTCTTATCTTCCAGTTTTTTGTTCTCTACATAGCCTATAAACGCATCAGCGCTCATGACTTTACTCCATTTTTCCATTTCTTCGAGAACAACCACCGTGTCGCCTTTAGCCAATTCCTCTATTATCTCGCTCTTTACTCCACCTCTGACTCTAAGCTCAGTATTGGATGAAATTGTTGCTACAGTCTGCTCATCCCAAGAAGTCTCAAGCTGGATATGGTTAGGCGCTGAAAACGCCTTATATGAGAAATTCGTATATTTTTTTACATAATCAAGAGCCACAAGAAGTCTTCCTTCCTCGTCAACTCTTGTTATCTGGTAATTTTCCTCTTTTGCACCATCTTTGGTACTCTCGTAGCTATTAGTACCAATCTTGGTTGAAATTATCGCGTCAGGAGTAGTATATAGAAGCTCCTCGTCAGCTTTTCCATAATAAAATCTGCTATTCAAATACTTTTGAACGGCTCCAAACTCCATATAGTATGTTCCGTCAAGTAATCTTGCTCTTTCCTCGAGGTACTTACTGCCCAAAAAGAGTGCTACATCCGCGTCATCCGTGATGTCGAAATACTGATTTAAATCTTTTCTGTCTGTACTATAGGAAAAATGCTCCAGGTAAAGCTGAAATGCATAAAAAGCACCTGTAATAAAAATAAGGGCGATTATAATAATCGCCGGAATCACCTTTTTCTTCATGTTCTAGCTCCTTTACAATCGCCCTTTATTATAGCAGACTATTATGTTTACGTCATTATGAAAGTCAATAACTCAGGGAAAAAACAACCCATTAAGTGTATGTCATGGCGGGGTCCATTTATAAACTTTTAATAATTGATTGTTTTTATGAATTATTTTACGTTTTTAGAGGTTATTTAAGGACCAAAAGGCCGATAATCGTGATAATTCCATGCTTGCTTTTTTATACCCATAATAACCCTTTTGACGTATTTTAATCTTTGTAAGATACCAAGCTCAAATCCTATGTTTTGACGCAAGAAAGCGCCTTCAATTATGCTATAATGTAAGTGTAAACATAATATCTTTTTATTTATGTACTGTCGTTATTTGATTGCTTTTTAAATAGGAAAATTATTATTAGAAACTAATATAGACATTCCGCTGACGGCGGAACGATAGAAAGTTTAAAATAATACCTATATCGCCTCCCTTCCGGATTTATATCCTTGCGAGGCATCTCACAAAGATAATCATATCAGACAAATCTTAAGAAATACCGTCGAAAATTCTTAAGATTTTATGTAGTAGCTGATTTATTTTTAAAATATGTCGATACATCTATTGACATAGATTTATCTTTAAATTAGTATCTATTTATTCCAAAGTCAGGAGGTGAGCATCATGAAAATTGAAAAAGTCAATGACCATCAGATCAGATGCACCCTTACCAGAGATGACCTTGCGAAGCGTGATCTTAAGATTACAGAGCTTGCATATGGAACGGATAAAGCCAAGGAGCTTTTTCACGACATGATGCAGCAGGCTAATTTAGAATATGGATTCGATGCAGAGGATACTCCTCTTATGATAGAGGCTATTCCTATTAATTCAGAATGTATTGTTCTTATTATTACCAAGGTTGATGACCCGGAAGAACTCGATACCAGATATTCCAACTTCGCTCCTTCTGTTCACGAAGAAGACGAGGAGGATGAGGACGAGTACGACGAATATGATGACGATTCCTACGAAGATGACGAGGATGAAGACGTTGCCAACCTCTTCAAGAGATTGCAGCACAGCAACATGTCCGATTTTACCGAATCTTCACTAGCCGGTTCATCAGCAGACGCTAAGAAGGTAAAAGAGAAAACAACAGGTGCAAAGAGAAAGAATCAGCCCGCAAGACGTGGTTCCAGAATTTTTTCCTTTGACTCCATGCACGAAGTTACAAGGTTCGCTTCAATAGTAAGCAGGAAATTCAATGGTGAGAATACATTATACAAGAATGACGTCAAGGGTAAGTATTATCTGATACTTCACCAGGGCGAGATCGAGGATAATGTATTTGCAAATATCTGCTCAATTCTTACAGAATATGGCAAGACAGAGCTCGGAAGCACTGCTGAAGAGCAATATCTTTCAGAGCATTATGAAGTAGTTATCAAAGATAACGCTGTACAGACTCTTGCTAAGATCTGATGAAACTGATCAAACTAATAAGAGGCCGGTCCATTTGGACCGGCCCCTTTTTTATGCCTTTTGGCTTTTATGACTTATTATTTGTCTCCGTAAAGAGTAACAAGCTTTTCAAGATAAGCTCTGTGCTCCTTAGCGTGCTCAGCAGCCATAGCATTGAGCTTAGCAGCTCTCTCAGGATTCTTGAGCTTAAGTGAAAGGTATCTAACCTCTCCATCAAGGAAGCTCTGGAAGTCTTCTGTTGCAGGCTTAGAATCAAGAGTGAACTTCTGCTCAGCCTGAGGATTGAATCTGAACATATCCCAATATCCTGTTGCTACAGCCTTCTTCTCCTCATCCATAACCTTGTTCATGCCGGCCTTAAGACCCTGGTTGATACAAGGCGCATATGCGATGATAAGTGAAGGTCCGGGATAAGCCTCAGCCTCTGCAATAGCTTTAAGTGTCTGGTTCATATCAGCACCCATAGCAATCTGTGCTACATATACGTAACCATAGCTCATTGCGATAGAAGCAAGATCCTTCTGCTTGATCTCTTTACCACCTGCAGCAAACTGTGCAACAGCACCTGTAGGTGTAGCCTTAGATGACTGTCCGCCTGTATTTGAGTAAACCTCAGTGTTAACAACGAGAACGTTTACATCCTTACCGGAAGCAAGTACATGATCGAGACCACCGAATCCGATATCGAATGCCCATCCGTCACCACCAAAGATCCACTGTGACTTCTTAGCAGCAAAGTCTTTATTCTTAATGATGTACTTAGCAGCATCTGAGCTGTCGCCCTTAAGTGCTTCGATAAGTGCATCTGTAGCAGCTGTGTTCTCAGCACCGTTACTGAATGTATCAAGCCACTTCTGAGCAGCATCCTTTGCAGCTCCGCCTGCAGCTACAACTGCCTCAACCTGCTCCTTGATCGCATCACGAAGTGCGTTCTGAGCAAGTACCATACCCATACCAAACTCAGCGTTATCCTCGAACAATGAGTTATCCCATGCAGGGCCATGTCCCTTGGCATTTACTGTGTAAGGTGTTGAAGGTGAAGAGTTACCCCAGATAGAGGTACATCCTGTTGCGTTAGCAACATACATTCTGTCACCGAACAACTGAGTAACAAGTTTAACATAAGGTGTCTCACCACAACCTGCACAAGCTCCTGAGAACTCAAGGAGAGGCTGCTTGAACTGAGATCCTCTGATTGTTGTTTCTTTAAGCTTCTCGATAACTTCTGTCTTCTCAGGAAGAGTAACAGCATAATCGAAGTACTTCTGCTCATCCTTATTATCTGCGATAGCGCCCATCTTAAGAGTCTCGCCTGCCTTGTTTCCTACGCAGACATTAGCGCAAGATCCGCAACCTGTACAGTCAAGGGCAGAGATAACAACTGAGAACTTGTATCCGGGTACACCGTTAACATCCTTAGTCTGAAGTCCTTCAGGTGCCTTAGCAACTTCGTCGTCTGTAAGAGCAACTGTACGGATAGCAGCGTGAGGACAAACAAGTGAACAGAATCCACACTCTACGCACTTTGTAGCATCCCACTTAGGAACGTTAACTGCAATACCTCTCTTCTCGTAAGCAGCTGATCCTGAAGGTGTTGCACCATCAACGTAAGGAAGACAATCAGATACCTTAAGGTTGTTACCTTCCTGAGCGTTAACCTTAGTCTGGATGTTATTAACGAAGTCGATAACGTCCTTTCTGGATCCCTCTGCTTTCTTGAAGTCAAGGCCTTCATCCTTAGCATCCTTCCAAGACTCAGGGATTTCAACCTTAATAAGGTTCTTAGGATCTGCACCTGCATCGATAGCAGCCCAGTTCTTCTTAACAACATCTTCACCCTTACGTCCGTATGTCTTCTGAGCAGCGTCCTTCATGAACTTGATCGCATCCTCTTCAGGAATGATCTTTGTGATATTAAAGAATGCTGACTGAAGAATTGTGTTAATTCTTGTAGGTCCCATACCAACTTCAACACCGATCTTAGAACCGTTCATGATATAGAAGTTGATCTTGTGGTCATACATAAACTTCTTAACCTGTCCGGGTATCTCAGTCTCAAGCTGCTCTACTGTCCAAGGGCAGTTAAGAAGGAATGATCCTCCGTCCACAATTTCCTGAACCATATTGAACTTGCGGATATATGAAGGATTGTGGCAAGCTACGAAATCTGCCTTCTTGATAAGGTATGTAGACTTGATAGGAGTCTTACCAAATCTAAGGTGAGACATTGTAACACCACCTGACTTCTTAGAGTCATAATCAAAGTATGCCTGAGCATACATATCAGTGTTATCACCGATGATCTTGATAGAGTTCTTGTTAGCACCAACAGTACCGTCAGCACCAAGTCCCCAGAACTTACAGTTTGTTGTTCCCTCGGGAGTTGTAACCAAAGGAGCTCCAACCTTAAGAGAAAGGTTAGTAACATCATCCTCGATACCGATTGTGAACTCTTCTTTTTCTGTATTCTCAAATACTGCAACGATCTGTGCAGGAGTTGTATCTTTTGAACCAAGTCCGTAACGTCCGCAATATACAGGAACGCTCTCAAACTTTGTTCCCTTAAGAGCTGCGATAACATCAAGAGCAAGAGGCTCACGATATGATCCGGGCTCCTTTGTTCTGTCAAGAACCTGGATTCTCTTAACAGAATCAGGAATAGCAGCTACAAGAGCTTTTGCTGAGAAAGGTCTGAAAAGTCTTACCTTAACAACGCCGACCTTCTTGCCCTGCTTCTCAAGGTAATCTATTGTCTCTTCAATAGTATCGTTTACAGAACCCATAGCAACGATAACTACTTCAGCATTGGGATCTCCATAGTAGTTAAAGAGCTTATAATCTGTACCGATCTTAGCGTTAACCTTGTCCATGTACTTCTGTACAATGTCAGGAAGTTCATTATAGCCTGTGTTACAAGCTTCTCTTGTCTGGAAGAAAATGTCAGGATTCTGAGCTGAACCCATCTGGCAAGGATGATTAGGATTCAAAGCATTAGCCTTGAATGCATCTATTGCCTCATGATTTACCATCTCATCAAGATCCTTGTAGTCCCAAACCTCGATCTTCTGAATCTCATGGGATGTACGGAATCCATCAAAGAAGTTAATGAAAGGAATACGTCCTTCGATAGCTGCGCAATAAGCAACAGGTGTTAAGTCCATAACTTCCTGTACACTTGAATCGCAAAGCATTGCAGCACCTGTCTGACGACAAGCATAAACGTCAGAGTGGTCTCCAAAAATGTTGAGCGCGTGTGAAGCTACACAACGAGCTGATACGTTAAATACTCCGGGGAGTCTCTCACCGGCAACCTTATAGATGTCGGGAATCATCAGAAGAAGTCCCTGAGAAGCTGTGTATGTAGATGTAAGCGCACCTACAACGAGTGAGCCGTGAACTGCTCCGGCTGCACCTGCCTCAGACTGCATCTCTGTAATCTGAACAGTACGTCCAAAGATGTTCTTCTTGCCTGCAGTTGCCCACTCATCTACATGCTCAGGCATTACTGATGAGGGTGTGATTGGGTACATGGCTGCAACTTCGGTAAACGCATATGAAGCATATGCTGCTGCCTCGTTACCGTCCATGGTTTTCATGTTTCTTGCCATTTGGTTTCCTCCTACCTTCTATTTTGGAATAATTTTGGCTGCAATATTAAATTGTATAGATAATCTTTGAAATAGCGCAAAAACACCGTTCACACTGTTTCTCCCATTGAAACAGATGTGACGGATAGATTTTTACTCGTATTCTGCCAATTCCAATAGTATCATTTTAATGTACTGCATGTCAATGTAATTGGGCTTTTATGCGGCTTTAGAGCAACTTATTCAAAGTAGCGTGTTTATCGCAATTATCTGTCAATTTATATTTTTTTAACGTTTTCATCTGATAAAAGTTTTCGTTTATGCTATTGCTAAAAAAATATTCTTATTATATCATTATCATGTATCTAAGATTGGTAACGGCAAAGCCAGTCTGCTTGGTGATACACAGTATATTATGAACCAGATTATGGAAGGAGATTAATTATGGCATACGTTATAAGTGATGGTTGCATCAGCTGCGGATCATGTGCAGCTCAGTGTCCTGTATCAGCTATTTCTCAGGGAGACTCACAGTTCGTTATCGACGCTAACACATGCATCGACTGCGGATCATGTGCAGCTCAGTGCCCTGTAGGTGCTATCACTCAGGGCTAAAGACAAGCAAGAAAATAAACAAAGAGCATTTTCCAAGTTTACTTGGAAAAATGCTCTTTTTTATTTTCATATTTGGCGCAGTCGAATGAACGAGGAAATGCATAGCATTTTCGAGTGCTCAGCTTGGTTTTAGCCCTGGTTAGTGACCTTTCTCCAAGTTTGCAAACTTCGTAAATTCAGGGAGCCACAATAGATCCACTGTTCCGATCGGGCCATTTCTTTGCTTGGCTATGATTATATCTGCAATGCCCTTCTTCTCAGTATCTTTATTGTAATAGTCATCTCTGTAGATGAACATTACCATGTCAGCATCCTGCTCGATAGCTCCGGATTCTCGAAGATCGGACAACATAGGCCTGTGATCAGGTCTTTGCTCAACCGCACGAGATAGCTGAGAAAGTGCTACTACAGGAACATTAAGCTCTCTGGCAAGAGCCTTAAGTGATCTGGAAATATCTGAAATCTCCTGCTGCCTTGATTCGGAACTTCTGCCTGATCCACCGGTCATAAGCTGAAGATAGTCGATCATGATTATCTGAAGGTCGTGCTCCATCTTATATTTTCTGCACTTTGAGCGAAGCTCCTGAATTGAAATACCCGGAGTGTCATCAATAATAAGCTTGGAACTGCCCACAACATCCGCACTCTCAATAAGTTTTTCCCAGTCCATATCTGACATGTTACCTGTTCTGATATGCTGAGAATCTACATGAGATTCCATGGCAAGAAGTCTGTTTACGAGCTGTTCCTTGGACATTTCCAAAGAAAAAATAGCAACGCATTTGTCATCATGAAAAGCCATATGTTCTGCAATATTAAGAACAAAGGCAGTCTTACCCATTGAAGGACGGGCAGCGATAAGGATAAGGTCAGATGGCTGGAATCCCGCTGTACTGTAATCCAGATCCAAAAATCCTGTTGAAAGTCCCGTCACATTGCCTTTCATCTTGCTGGCTTTTTCTATTCTGTTAAGAGCATTCATTACGATCTGATCGATCGAAACAAATTCTCCTATATTTCTTTTCTGAGTAATCTTAAACACGCTCTTTTCAACGTCGTTAAGAATACCCTCCATATCTTCTCCACCTGAATAACAGGTATTGATAGTATCCTCACTTACGTGAATAAGCTTTCGGAGCGTTGATTTATCCGCAACAATCTGAGCATAGTACTTGATGTTGGCTGAAGTCGGAACAGCCGAAACAAGTTCTCCTATGTATTCAGCACTGCTAACCTGCGGCGGCACATTCTTTTCCCTAAGGCGGTTCTGCAAGGTGACAAAATCGACTGCGCTTCCCTCTTTATTGAGTTCCACCATTGTCTCAAATATTGTACCCAGCTGTTTATTGTAAAAATCCTCCGGGAATATGATTTCGGATGCAATTTCTATCGCCTCTTTATCCATCAGCATAGCACCGACAACGGACTGTTCAGCCTCCAAGCTGTTGGGAGAAACGCGCTTTATAGGGGTTTCATCTGCCATCTTTTATTGTTCCTTTACGCAAACCTTTATTGTAGTGGTAACCTGTGGATGTAACTTAACCGGAATCTCGTATGTTCCAAAAGATTTGATCGGTTCCGGCATGCTAAGTTTCTTTTTATCTATATCAAATCCAAACTGCTCCTTCGCAGCAGTTACTATCTCTTTTGAAGATACAGAGCCGAATACTCTTCCGCCCTCACCGGCTTTCATTGTCAGCTGTATTGTTTCTTTACTGATCTTCTCTCCGTATTCCTTTGCTGCATCAAGCTGCTGCTTTGCAACTATTGAATCTCTCTTCTGCTGGTTTTTAAGTTCATTCAAGTTCTTCTGTGTAGCCTCTACTCCAAGCTTCTTGGGAATGACAAAGTTTTTGGCATATCCGTCACTTACTTTGACAACTTCCCCTTTCTTTCCAAGGCTCTTTACATCTTCTAGTAATATTACCTGCATTTATGATAACTCTCCTTCTTCTATCATATCGTCAATCGTACGCTTAACGACTTCTATAGCCTCTTCAACAGATACATCCTGCATCTGGGTTCCTGCTGAGCTCATATGGCCACCGCCACCCATTCTCTCCATGATGACCTGAACATTGACCTCATCAATAGATCTGGCACTTACATACACCTGATTCTGATATTCGGTACATACAAAGCTTGCTCTGACTCCTTTAATATTAAGAAGCTCATTTGCAGCCTGAGCACCTATAATTGTAGGACTCTCAACATCTCCTGTCCTAAGAACTGAAATAGCATATCTGTCACGATAAATCTCTGCCTGACCAACTGCATCAGCCTTTGCTTTATATTCGCTGGCGTCCTCTCTAAAGAGCTTGCGTACCCTTGTGACATCGGCACCGTTTCTTCTAAGGAAAGCTGCCGCCTCAAAGGTTCTGACACCGGTCTTATTCATGAAATTATTAGTATCTACGACCATTCCGGAATATAAGCTGTCTGCTTCTTCATTATGGATCTTAACGTTCTCCCCAATATACTGAAGAATCTCAGATACCATCTCGCACGCAGATGATGCATAGGGCTCTACATACGACAAAGTAGCATTCTCGATAACCTCTGTGCCTTGTCTATGATGATCAAGCACAACTATTGTCTTACAGAATCTTAAAAGCTCAGGGCACTCTGTAATACTGGGTTTATTAACATCAACAACTACAAGCACAGTATTGCTACCTGCAATATCTATTGCTTGCTGGTTGGTAATTATCATATCATCTTCATAATCAGGATTACTTCTGAAAAGATCTACGAGCGGTGCCATGGAAGCAGTCACATCATTAAGTACAATGTGGCATTTTCTATCCAAAGTCTTGGCTATCCTATATATACCAACAGATGCGCCAAAGCTATCCACATCACCCATTCTGTGTCCCATAACAATAACGGAATCTTTTCCGGATATAATCTCTCGAAGGGCATGTGCTTTAACTCTTGCCTTAACTCTGGTACTCTTCTCAATCTGCTGGCTCTTTCCACCATAGTATGAGATATTATCTGCGCTCTTAACTACGGCCTGATCACCGCCTCTACCAAGTGCCAAATCGATGGCATTTCTTGCAAACTCATAATTCTGAGCATAAGAAAGACCATTTATACCTATTCCAATACTAAGCGTAACCGCCATCTCATTACCGATATTTACAGTCTTAACATCCTCCAGAATATCAAAACGCTGCTCTGTAAGAATCTCACATGACTTCTTAGGCATAACAACAAAGTATTTATCTTTTTCTATCTTCTTGGCAATTCCGTTACAAGAAGCTATATACTTATTAATCTTTCTATCTATAAGAGCAGTCAAAAGAGATCTTCTAACTTCCTCGACACTATCAAGCGCCTCATCGTAGTTATCAAGATAAATAAGACCTGCTGCCAAAGACTGATTGTCAACTTCTTGAATGGCAAGTCGAAGTGCTGTCTCATCGTACAAGTAAATCGCGATAAGGCTGCCCTCATAGTCCTCTTCATCGATAATATCACTGTTCATTGCCATCTCTCTTAAAGATATTCTCTTAAGCTTGATGGTATAATTACTGTCTTCATAATCCAGCTTATAGGAAACTTCTTCGTTTCCATGCGGGAATTTATCTGCTGTTATAGAAGGGAAAAGAGAAAAGATAGTCTTTTTAAACCCCTTCTCCTGATGTACTATTCGCTCGAAAGCAAGGTTTGTCCAAACAAATTTGCCCGAATCATCCAAAACGGCATGTGGAAGATCCAGCTCTCTAAGAAGTCTCTTTTGAATCTGACCATATTCCGTAGCAAAGCTTACCAGCTCATTCATAATAATGGGCTTATTATAAAAATTCAGATAAACGATGGCGATGAAATACAAAGCTGTAAATGCCAGCAATATAAAGCCTGCAGCCAGATCCATAGTAAATACAGCGATGTTGACAAGTGCCAGTAAGATTCCTAAATATGAGAAAATCCTTAGATAAGATTTTAGTTTACCTTTAAGTTTGATTCTGTTCTTATTTGACATTACTTGGTCCTCTTCCTGTCCAATGGACATTCCAAGTTTTATTATAACATAAAGCGAGGCTTCTACGAAAATATTCGCAGATGCCCCGCTAAATCTATTTCATATTTTTGTGCGCAATATTACTTAACGCCTGTCCACTTCCACTCAGCAACTTCAGGCATATCAACACCTACATCGTGAATGTAAGCCTTGTGCTCAACGAGCTTATCCTTCATCTTCTGGATAAGGAATGCTCCCTTATTGCCAAGCTGAGGCATATTGTTGAGCATTGCGATAACAAGATTGAAACGGTCGATCTTGTTCTGAACTCTCATATCAAAAGGAGTTGTGATTGTTCCTTCCTCATGATAACCATATACATGGATATTTCTGTTTGTTCTTGTATATGTAAGCTCATGGATAAGAGTAGGATATCCATGGAATGCAAATACAATAGGCTTATCTTTTGTAAAGATAGTATCGTACTCCACATCAGAAAGTCCGTGAGGATGCTTATTCTTGGGCTCCATCTTCATAAGGTCAACTACGTTGACAAAACGAACCTTGATCTCAGGCATCTCCTTATGAAGAATATCAACTGCAGCAAGAGCCTCAAGTGTAGGTGTATCACCACAGCAAGCAAGTACGATATCGGGCTCTTCACCTGTATCTGTTGAAGCCCAATCCCAAATACCAATACCCTGTGTACAGTGCTTAACAGCCTGCTCCATTGTGAGCCACTGAGGTCTGGGATGCTTACTTGCAACGATAGCATTTACATAGTTCTTACTCTTAAGGCAATGATCCATTGTTGAGAGCAAGCAGTTAGCATCGGGTGGAAGATAAAGTCTTACAACGTCTGCCTTCTTATTTGAAATATGGTCAAGGAATCCGGGATCCTGATGTGTGAATCCGTTGTGATCCTGCTGCCATACATTTGATGTAAGAAGAAGGTTAAGAGATGCAATAGGACGTCTCCATGAAAGACCATTGCAAACCTTAAGCCACTTAGCATGCTGCGCTGCCATTGAATCTATGATACGAATGAATGCTTCGTAACTTGCAAAGAATCCATGTCTACCTGTAAGAAGGTATCCCTCAAGCCATCCTTCGCACATATGCTCAGAAAGCATTGAATCCATTACTCGTCCGTCAGAAGCAAGGAACTGATCTGTATCCTTGTCGATAGCATTGTTCCAATCACGGTTTGTTACTTCAAATACCTTATTAAGACGGTTAGACATTGTCTCATCAGGTCCAAAGATACGGAAGTTCTTCTGATCATCATTGAGTTTGAATACGTCTCTGATGTATCCGCCAAGCTCGATCATATCCTGCTTCTCAACAGAACCGGGAGTAGGAACATCGATAGCATAATCACGGAAATCAGGAAGTCTAAGGTCATGAAGAAGCTTACCTCCATTTGCATGAGGGTTAGCACCGATACGCTTGTCTCCCTTAGGTGCAAGTTCTTCAAGCTCAGGAATAAGACGTCCGTTCTTATCAAAGAGCTCCTCAGGATGATAGCTCTCAAGCCAATCCTTAAGGATCTGAAGGTGCTCAGGCTTATCCATCATTACGGGAACCTGATGTGCCTGGAAAGATCCCTCAATCTTATTTCCGTCTACAACCTTAGGACCAGTCCATCCCTTAGGTGTACGAAGAACGATCATAGGCCATACAGGTCTTGTAGAATCGCCTGTTGTTCTTGCCTTATTCTGAATTGCCTTGATCTCATCCATAGCCTTATCAAGAGTCTCAGCCATCTTGCGGTGCATTTCCTTAGGATCTGAACCTTCTACAAAGTAAGGCTTCCATCCCATACCTGTGAAGAATGACTCAAGCTCTTCATGTGAAAGGCGAGCAAGAATTGTAGGATTTGAAATCTTAAAGCCGTTAAGATGAAGAATAGGAAGAACTGCTCCATCAGAAACAGGATTAAGGAATTTGTTTGACTGCCATGATGTTGCAAGAGGTCCTGTTTCTGCCTCACCATCACCTACTACACATGTAGCTATAAGATCAGGGTTGTCAAATACTGCACCAAAAGCATGTGCAATAGAGTAACCAAGCTCACCACCCTCATGAATAGAACCGGGAGTCTCGGGAGCTACGTGGCTTGAGATACCGCCGGGGAATGAGAACTGCTTACAAAGCTTCTGTAAACCATCCATGTCACGGCTTACATTTGGATATACTTCACTATAAGATCCCTCAAGATATGTATTGGCTACGAAGAAGTTCCCGCCGTGACCGGGACCAGAAATAAGGATCATATCCTGATCATACTTATTGATGACACGGTTGAGATGTACATAGATAAAGTTCTGTCCGGGAACTGTACCCCAGTGTCCAACGATTTTCTTCTTAATATGTTCCTTCTTAAGAGGCTCACGAAGAAGTGGGTTCTCAAGAAGATATAACTGTGCTGCAGCGAGATAGTTAGTCGCACGCCAATAGGCGTCCATTTTGGCTAAGTACTCGTCTGTTAATTCTTTATGGTTCATACTTACCTCTCCTTTGCTTGTTTGCATCGTATTGTACGATAAAATATTTCAGCTCCTTTTACTATACAGATTATTGCTAAATTATTGTCAATTAATGCTATCACCATTTTACAGCACAAAAAAAGACACTTTTTAGAATATTTTCTAAAAAGTGTCTAAATTTTTTAATATAACTGCTAATTACTCAGCTACGTAAGGCATAAGTGCAAGATGTCTTGCTCTCTTGATAGCAGATGTAAGCTCTCTCTGGTGCTTAGCGCAGTTACCTGTGATTCTTCTGGGAAGAATCTTGCCGCTCTCAGAAACGAACTTCTTAAGCTTAGCTACATCCTTATAATCAATAACATTATCTTTGCCACAGAATACGCAAACTTTCTTTCTTCTGTGCATTCCACCCTTTCTCCTTACAGGAGCATCGGATTTCTCAGACTTTGTGAAAGCCATTGTTTATTCCTCCTTAACTACGGATAACGCTTACATAACTGTGATGGTCATGCCAAAGCAATATCCTCGAATCAGTTAAACGGCAGCTCCTCATCAATTCCATCAGGAATATTCATGAAGCCATCGCTTGCTGCAGCAGGAGCCGGTGCTTCAGCTGAAAAATCAGAATCAAATGATCCACCATTACTGGAAGATGCGTTCTTGGATTCAGCAAACTCCTGGTCCTCCGCAACTACATCAGTTGTGTATACCTTAACGCCATCCTTGTTGGTATAGCTACCTGTCTGGATGCGTCCTGTTACGATAACCTTAGTGCCCTTCTTAAGATACTTCTCTGCAAACTCACCAGATCTTCCAAATGCAACAATACTGATAAAATCAGCTGTCTGAGCATCCTGCTGGTCTCTTCTTGCAAATCTTCTGTCAACAGCAAGAGTATATCTTGCGACTGCTGTTGCTGTTTCTCCCTGTGAATATCTAACATCAGGGTCTCTTGTCAAACGTCCCACTAGTATAACTTTATTCATATTTTCGTCCTCTTGTATTTAAGCCTCGTTCTTAACGCATAAATATCTGATGACGCCGTCCATGATACGCATGCGAGTCTCAATCTCTGCTGGAGTTGTTGACTCACCATCGAACTGGATGAAATAGTAGAAGCCTTCTGTCATCTTCTCGATCTCATAAGCGAGCTTCTTCTTACCCCAATCATCAACGTTGGTAATCTGACCACCATGCTTCTCGATAGTCTTCTTAACCTTCTCGATGAGGGCTGTTCTGGCATCGTCCTCGATCTTTGCACTAACAACAACGGCTAATTCGTATTTGTTCATGCTATTTGTTACCTCCTTTTGGTCTCTGGCTACTTGTATCAGTCAAGCAGCAAGGAATTTATCACAGGATGATATGTTATCATATCCCTATAATTAATGCAAGCATTTTATCGTATCCCTCTGATGTTTTTCTCAACATTTTTCCTGGATACCATTATCTGATGACCACAGCCAAGACATTTAAGTCTAAAATCTGCTCCAACTCGCAAAACTTCCCATTCAAAGCTACCGCAAGGATGTTGTTTTTTTAATTTAATTATATTTCCTACTTGAATATCCATTAAATCTGATCCAAAATCTCCCCTATGGGACCCTGCACTACCAAATCTGCCTGATTATCCCTAGGCGTTGCAGACTTATTGATCAATACAAGCTTATTACCACTATAATAATCTATAAGTCCGGCTGCAGGATAAACAGCCAATGAAGTGCCACCTATAATAAGTACATCCGCATTTCTTATATAATTAACAGACTCTTCTATAACCTGCATATCAAGGCCTTCTTCATATAAGACAACATCGGGTTTAACTCTTCCACCGCATTCACAGGTAGGAATACCGTCATAATTAACCATAAAATCAAAACCATAGAACTTATGACATCTTTCACAATAGTTCCTATGTACACTGCCATGTAATTCAAGAACTTTCTCGCTTCCGGCAGCTTGATGTAACCCATCTATGTTTTGAGTTATCACAGCCTTTAATTTACCCTTTTTTTCAAGCTCTGCAAGCTTAAGATGTGCTTTATTAGGTTTAACACCGGTAATCAAAAGTTTATCCCTATAAAATCTAAAAAATTCTTCAGGCATACGTTCATAAAAAGTATGACTTAGAATCTGCTCCGGTGGATACTTATACTTCTGATGATATAAACCATCCTCGCTTCTAAAATCAGGTACGCCGCTTTCAGTAGAAACACCGGCACCACCAAAGAAAACTATATTATCAGATCCATCTATAAGCTCTTTTAGTTTTCTTACCTCTTCCTCCATAGACCCTCCTTTCATCATAAGAGATGACTATGAAAATTATAACATTTTCTATCATAATCGAGTAGTCTGACCACTACTGGAATCCATTCGCTTGCCGGTCTTGTGCAAATCGAGTAGGAGGAATTTCTCTTAATTGAGAAATTCCGACCTCTCACACCACCGTGCGTACCGTTCGGTACACGGCGGTTCAATCAACTTAACAAGTAACACACCTTTTGGTGTAGTAGTCTACCA
>JAEEGK010003183.1_pt1 | contig 41031 bp, 38 predicted proteins | sample 8958771 | NCBI WGS metagenome assembly JAEEGK01 (sample SAMN16246547, study PRJNA631951) | gut metagenome | biome: gut microbiome; feature: rumen; material: SC-attached | host: Bos | place: Iran: Karaj | collected 2018-10
TAGGGCTGCTCGGCATTCTTTATTCAAGTATGAAGATACGAGAATTTTTCCATCGTCATCAAATGAAATAAAACCACGATCAAATAGCTTGTCATGACATGGACACATAAGTAGGCCATTATCCACATCAAGCTTCTCCTCTGATAAACATTTACTCCAAGGCTTGATATGACTTGCAAGCAACAATTCTTTTTGATTTACGTTGCACAACGCACAGTGTTTGAACTTTGTTAGGAGACGATCCCTAAATATATTCTGATTTACCCGTAGTTTCACAATTGCTTCTCTATCTTCCCCCTTCAAGTGGAGATTATCAAACATACTTTCAAGCTTTTCTGTAATTTCTAGGCCACTATCAAGTGTTAACTTGAAAGAAGAATCCAATGTCTTTTTATTTCTCCATAACCAATCAGTAAAACACATAGTTTTGTGCAAAGACCAATCATTAGGCAAGTGGTACTTCTTCCACTCTACGAGTTTCAAATTCAGCGTGGTCATATCATCAGATGGAGAGAAGTCAACTCCTACACACTCACAATACAATTTTGCCGTTGGTTTTGCACATACGGGAAAAAACTTATTAGGGTAATATACCGAAAGCAGTTTAAATCGGATCAAACTGTTAACATCAGAATCTCTTATGGCAGAGTAATCATCATTAGCCCCAGCTTCCAATAAATGAACTATCGAACTCTTAACATGAGCAAATGCAGCATCTATGTCTGTTCCATATTTCTTAGATAGTGTTTTATTGAGTCGATTAGAACCGTTGCCGTCAATCCTGAAAGTACTAGCCTTAGTGGCTAGTAAATTTAAAAATACTAATGGCACGGATTATGCTAATTCTTGGTTAAGATCCCGCTATAACCAATAACTTCCAAAAACTTTTTATCTCGTTTTATCTGTTCTGTAATCAATCGCACATGTGGATGTTTACCTCCATGCAGATTTACAGATTCAACACAATCGAACCATTCAAAAATCTCATGTAGAGACTTATTCTCTAACCATGATTTTACCTTTTTTTCCAATTTGAGATTGTCACTGAGATCATGCACTGGATCTCCTGTAACCTGACCAAGTGTTTGTTTCAATGTTTTGATCTTTTTGTAAAGAAAATCAAAATATCCGAGACTTACAAACTGGACAAACTGTCTGCCTTTAAACCTCCAGTCATCACATACTCTAGGCTTGCTGCCATCCGCAATATTTTTGAGTTTTTCGTAGTGATCCTCAATGTGTTCACGCTTTCTGTATATTGCCAGAGCAGACTCCTTGTACTTTTCATCATTGGTCAGCAGAAGGAGTAATCCAAAATATCTAGATCTCTTCAGGCATCCATCCTGATTTGGAGTTACTGATATTTTACCCCTTGATTTGGTGACTATAAAACATTCATCTGCGATTTTCTGTGCGGCCGGGGTTAATTCATCTTCTGCAAAAAGATGTGCTTTTATATCTGCCAGTTGAGACGCAAACAGTTTCTCCTCCTGGTGTTTGTTCTCTCTGAGCCGGTAGATGTGCAGATGAAGTTTTTTGATAACAGTAATTTTCTCTCCGGCCTTATGACCTTCCGTATTGTACTTGCAGAGACGTTCAAAATTGTGTTCAAAGCATATTGAGACACCTTGAATATTCGCATCACTGTCAAGCTGATTGGAAAAAAGGTCGAGTTCATTCAAATGTTCATCTACAATTTTTTTCAACCACGCCCCGTCCCGCAGAGTTACTCTAGTGAGAAAACGCATGCGTTCGAATATGAATGCGGTGATGTTATCGAGAGAATAAAAACCATTATCGGAAACGATCAGAGGTTTGCTGATATTCAGGTAACTCAATTCCCGCAATGCATTCTTGATTGAAATAATGTCAGGTATGTTTCCCGGCTGATGATAAAAAGCAAGTGGCTGGTGTGCATCCAGCGAATAAAGTGTCAGTGTTTTTATCGTCGGCAGACTGTCATCCTGCTTGTTGAAGCCGTATCGTGCCGCATCCAGCTGTTGAGAGTATGTGGATGTAGTGGTACTGTCAATCGCTATTACAGATCTTTTTTCCAGTCCATTGCACCTGCACTTAAAATAGTTCTGCACATAGCTTTCATTTTGTCCCAGTGTGTCGAAAACCTGTTTGTAAAGATTTTCAGTAATCAATTCGTCCTCGGCAATAGCATGCTTAATCTGCCAGGTACGCATATTTGGCAAGGTCTCGCCGTTCGTGGCAACCCAATACCTCGCGATATTTATACACTTGTTTGCAGTATCATTGTCGTCTCCGAAGGCTACTTTCAAATCCTCATCAATACCCGATGCTTTTCCTACCCATTCCAAAAGTGATGTAACACCAATTTTTTTTCTCTGTATAGTGTCGTTGTCCTCTGAATTGCCAGTTTTTGTACTGATAACACGTTTAGGTTTGGTTGGGATTATCTTCCCTGTTTCAGGATCTTCTATACCAAGAAGCTTTCTCTGTAAGGTTATATTCCTGCGGGTTTCTGGATCATACTTTACAACTCGTTCGTACACGTAAACCCTACCATTATTCAGGTGTCGGCGTTCCTGTTTGATTCTTACATCCCCAACTATTGGTCTGGCCATAGAAGAATTCCTTATATTATTTAACTGGCTACTATATTATAGCATGGTAGCTAGTTAAATAATATAAAAATATGCGAACAAAGTCGCATTTTTAAATAATTTTAAAGAACTATTGTTTAAAATATAATTTATTCGATTTGTTTTTAAACAATGATTTTGCTAGCCACTAATTGGGATAGTACTTTCAGGATACAACGGACGATATTTATCGATGCCTGCATTTTCTATCCAAATACAAAGATAGCATAATGAAACATCTTTCCAACAGAGTTGGAGAAGTAATTCCAAGAGAAAAATCACTTCTTTTTTACGATTGTACAAATTGCTATTTTGAAACACCATGCAATGATGTTTACTGGAACCGAAAAAAAGGACTACGTATACTACGGCGGATACTCAGGAAAGAAAATTCGGATTTTCAAAATTTATCAGACCGTGATTTGAACACGGTGATTAATGAATCGCCGGAATACAGCCTGATGCTGGAGAAACTCATAGAAAGTTTAGGAGAGCCTTTGCGAATGCATGGGGTCAGTAAAGAGAAGCGATTTGATCTCCCTCTGATTTCCATATCACTGGTTATTGATGAACATGCAATTCCTATAGATTTTCAAATTTATGCAGGTAATCAGGCTGAAGCATCGACGATGGTGGAATCAATAAAAAGGCTCAAGGAAAAATACAATATAAAAAATGCGGTGCTGGTAGCAGACAGTGCGCTAAACGGCACTAAAAATCTTGATATGCTGCTCAAGGAGGGGCTTGGTTTTGCTGTAGCGAAATCAGCGCTAACCTTCACTGATAAAATCAGAAAGAGTGAGTTGGATTTGACAACATTCTCAAAAGTAAAGGATGAAGCAGGAAACGAAACCAGTTTCCTTTACAAAATTATCCCGTATCAAAATGTTAAGTACGAACGAAAGTTTGAGAATGGTAAATGGATTTCCAACAAGTACTCCATTGACTGCAACATGATGATTACGTTCAGTGAAACCAGGAAGAACAGAGATTTATCAACATTGGAGGAGAATATTCTTCAGGCTAAAGCCGCCATTGACCGAAATGCGCAAATCAATTTGATCAAAAACGGTTGGAAACAGTTTGTGATCACTTCTGATGAAATAAAGGCAAATACTGCACAAAATCAATCAACCTCCGGACAATCTGATCAGACAGACGGTGCATCAAATACCTCTGACAACAATGCCACCAATGACGAAAAACAGAAAACCAAAGGTAAATCTAAAACCAAAGAAACAAAGGCAAAAAATTCTGAACCTTGCATAGCTGTTGCACTGAACGACAAAAAAATCGAAAAAAGACGTGAGTGTGCGGGCTTTGCTGCTATCCTCTTTCAACCACCTCCAGGTTCTGAAGAAGCGATGAACGCTGATTACGTAAGTTCTCTTTATCATCATCTTGTTCAAATAGAAGAATGCTTCAGAATTATGAAAAGCGAATTTGAAATCAGGCCTCTGTTTGTCAGGGACAGAGACAGCGTAACAGGTCATGTTCTTTTATGCATTGTGGCCTTAATAATGGTGAGACTCATTCAGAAAAAAGCCGCCGAAAAGGAATGTTCAATTACAGCTGCCAAATTAAAAGAAATAATGAACGCATTGACTGTACTGACTCTCTACCGCGATGACAATCACTGCGTATATCTGAAATCTAAGGAATTTAACCTGACAAACGGATTAAGAAAAGTAAAAGAGGAAAATTCAACGTCGGTAGTAGAACCTGAATTTTTATTTGAACTCCTGACAGGAGTAAAAATGCCAAATGTTTCTACTATGGAGGAATTACGAAAGATTTTTAAAATCAAATCAATGAACCGATCTAAAGATCAGATAGAACAACTAAAATGCTCTGTAAGTGCTTAATTGTGCACCATAAAATTACGGTAACAAAAATCGCACTAAACCATTGGTGCGACTGCGTTACCGTAATTTTTTATACTCCGTTAGCTGCGGAACACAGGTATTCAACTTCAGCCTTTTTAACAGCATTAAATGCCCGTTCAATACATTCAACCCCGGCACCTTTATGAATTGCCTCCTGACTCAGGATCCGTCTGAAAGTTCTTGCCCCTGGGCAACCGAAATACAATCCTAGAATATGGCGGGTAATATTACTGAGTTTACCACCTTGTGAAACATACCGGTCAGCATAACTAATAATATTATCAATTACCGATTCCCTGGTTATTAGCGGCGCACTCTGATCTCCGTAAATTTCACGATCGACTTCAGCGAGAATATACGGCTGATCATATACAGTTCTACCAAGCATTACACCATCAACATGCTCTAAGTGTTCCTTCGCAGCCTCTATTGAATCAATACCACCGTTAATCACAACATTAAGATTAGGGAAATCCTTTTTAACCTGATATACAGTTTCATATTTTAAAGGCGGAATATCCCTGTTTTCACGAGGACTCAATCCCTGAAGCCATGCTTTTCTTGCATGAATAATGAATAAGTCACAGCCGGTTTGCTCAACAGTTCCAATAAATTGCGTAAGATATTCATAAGAATCAAGTTCGTCAATGCCGATCCTGCATTTTACTGAAACAGGCACGGAAACAGCATCCTTCATTGCCTTTATGCAGTCAGCTACCAGCTGAGGCTGAGCCATAAGAGATGCCCCAAACCCTCCGTTCTGCACTCTATCCGATGGACACCCGACATTAAGGTTGATTTCCTGATAATTGTATTTTTCAGCTTTTTTAGCACAGAAAGCCAGATCTTCCGGATTACATCCACCCAACTGGAGCGCCAATGGATTTTCTGACTCATTATAGGCAAGATAATCTTTTTTACCATATATAATCGCACCAGTTGTTACCATTTCAGTATATAGCATTGCTCTTTTGGAGAGTAATCTCCAAAAAAAGCGACAATGATCATCCGAAAGATCAAGCATCGGAGCGGTACAAAATTTATTATTGGTATATTTATCCATTTAATTCATTTTTTTATTAATTAGTAATTAGTATTTTTCAGTTAACAAGGTATAATTACAACATATTGAGATTTGGCAGAAATTCTGCAAAACCAATCTGATCATTCTATACTTTCTTTTTCAGCAGTTTAACTGGTATTCGGGAAGAATTATGTTTAAATTTATTTTTATAGTTGTTGTAACACTAGTTATAATCAATTTTACCTCTGACATAAAGATTCAGGGATCGTTATATAAATCAGAAGATAATGTATTCAGCATTCAGTTTCCTAAGGCAGAATGGAGAAAGGAACCAATTTTCTACATGCACTGCCAGCCTGAAAAAGGTTCCACCGAATCAACCTGCAGATTCAATAAAGAAGCTACTGACGGTGATGAAAAGCTAGAGCATTTCCAAGGATTCTAACGTTAAAATCCATCTGACAAACCATAATAACCCTGCCGCTTATTAAGCAGGGTTTTGTTTTTCTACTTATATACGAAGTTGACCCTGTTGGTTAATTTGATCACCAGTTCATAAGGAATGGTTCCTAGAATAGATGCTATTTTTTCAACAGGAAGTCCCTCCCCCCATAGAACAACTTCATCACCAACCTGATCTGTACTGTCAGGTCCGAGATCGATAAACATCATATCCATACAAACATGTCCAGCGGTACCAACAATCCTGTTATTAATCAGAACCGGGGTTCCATTCGGTACCTGTCGAGGATAACCATCACCGTATCCCATGGCAACAATTCCGATATTAGTATCGTAAGGAGCCTCGTAATAACACCCATAACCGACCTTGTCACCCTTCTTGATATGTCTTTTAGCAATGATATTACTCTTTAGAGTCATCACCGGTTTCAGACCGAGTTCCTCTCCTGTTTTATCTTCATATGGAGATACCCCGTACAATACAATGCCAGGTCTTACCCATTGAGTATGAGAATCAGGCCAGGTAAAAATACCGGCGGAATTGGCAAGAGCGGTAGGACCGGGATGACGTGAGGCGAAATCATTAAAAATACCGATCTGTCTTCTTGTATATTCATCTTTCTTTGGCTCATCAGCACAGCATAAATGCGAGATTATCCCTATTGGTTTGGCAATATTCGGACATTTTTCCATTCTTGCATAGAAAGCCTCCGCCTCGTCAGGATTAACCCCAAGTCTGTGCATCCCTGTATTAAGTTTAAGCCAGGCATTGATAGGAGAAGGAACTTCAGCCCTCTCGATCTGTTCCAGCAGTTCTGTACAGTGAAGAGCAACCGTAAGATTGTTAGCAACCAGAACCGGTACATCATCTTCGTTAAAAAAGCCTTCAAGCAGAATGATAGGTTTGGTAATACCAGCACTTCTAAGCGCAAGAGCTTCTTCAATTCTTGCAACCGCATAGGCATCAGAATCATTGAGAGCCTTTGCCACCTGAACAAGGCCATGTCCATACGCATTTGCTTTTACTACAGAAATAATCTTTGACTCTGGAACCTTGGATTTCACCACATTAAAATTATGAACCAAAGCTCCTAAACTAATCTCAGCTCTAACAGATTGCATCATAATAAATTAACCCTAAGCTACTGTAACACATCCTCTTGATCATACATTCCATTATAATTCATAAAGGAAGAATACTGTCCTTCAAATATAAGTCTGACAGTTCCGATAGGACCGTTTCTCTGTTTTCCTATGATTACCTCGGCCAATCCTTTATCCTTGGAATCCGGATGATACACTTCATCTCGATATATAAACATTATAACGTCAGCATCCTGTTCGATGGCTCCTGATTCACGAAGATCTGAATTCATCGGCCTTTTTTCAGTTCTCTGCTCTAATCCTCGATTTAACTGGGACAATGCAATTACCGGAACATCAAATTCTTTCGCAATACGTTTCAACGCACCGGAAATTTCACTGATTTCATGCTGTTTGTCATTTTCATAACCTGGGAACTTCATCAGTTGAAGATAATCGATCATCACCATACTTACTCCACCATGTTCCCTATAGATTTTTCGAATCTCAGCACTGATCTGCATCGGAGTTAAACCGCCACGATCATCAACATAGAGGAATTTACCACGCTGATTCAGCAGATTAAAGGCACTGGTAATCCTCATCATATCTTCATCGTTGATATTTCCTTTATTGAGTTTATCCATCTCAACACGACCTATAGCGCTGATAAGTCTGATCATCAACTGCCATGAAGGCATTTCAAGAGAAAAAACAACCGCCGGATACTGCACTGACGGGTTCATAAAAGCGTGCTGCACAAGATTCATAGCAAAGGTCGTTTTACCCATTGCCGGACGTGCTGCTACAATTATCAGTTCGCCTCCGTGAAAACCTGCGGTCATATTGTCAAGCTGTACATAACCAGATGAAACTCCGGTAACACCTCCATTGTTCTCAATGTTACTTTTAATTTTGGTAAGAACCGGTCCCAACAACGATCCCAAAGCCTGAGGACCGTTATCCTCGTCTGTATTCTCCTGACTAAGGCGCAAAAAGTTCTGCTGTATATGTTCAAACTGATCATCAATACTCTGTCCTGTTCCTGACCGTATGGACACAATGGCATCGGAGCATAGGGCTAACAGCTTTCTCTTCAGGGAATTATCCCTGACTATTTTCGCATAAACCTCGATGGATGAGGTAGATGGCGTAATATGAGACAGTTCAATAAGGTAACTCTGACCACCTATAATATCTAACTCATTATTCTCTCTTAAATCTGCAGACAGCGTAATAATATCACATAGTTTATCCTGTTTATGCAGACGGGCGCAGGATCTGAAGATAGCCTGATGACGAGGTTCAAAAAAGTCAGTGTCAGACAATAGGACTGCAATGCGATCCCAAAGTGGCACATCTTCTGATTCAAGCATAAGACTTCCGAGTACCGACTGTTCCGCCTCGAAGTCATGAGGTGCAACATCACCGGCATTTACAGAATTAAGGGAATTACGGTATCTGTTGGAGTCTACTTCTTGATTATTATGCATAACAATGAACTCCGATAACGGATAATAAGGAATTTTGAGAAAGATGATAAATGGCGCACCCGGAGGGATTCGAACCCCCGACCAATCGGTTCGTAGCCGAGTACTCTATCCAGCTGAGCCACGGGTGCACATAGAAAGATTGCTTTCGCTTTCGAGTGTGAATAATATCAAATTACTATCTTTTTTTCAATAAGAATAAACAGGCATAGACCATAGAACGATCAAAAAAGAACCAATTACTGTCAGTTCTCTATTCCCTCATATTTCTCAGCAGTCTTTGCGCAAGCCTTCTTTGACTATACGAAATAACAAATGCATATTAGCGTAAAATTTTTTTAATAAAATTAACGAAATAAAATAAAAAAACTTGCCCGATTCTACAAAAAATATTAAAACAGCACTATACGCGAGGATCTCAACAGGAACTATACCTTGATCAACATTGCCATACTCGGACTCGGGGCCATCGGAAAACTTATTTACAGCAGTCTGAGCGCTGTCCATACTTTAAATATTTCCTATATAGATGAACGCCCTAGTCATTTAAACCAAAAACGGAGTTTCATATTCAGCAACAAACTTAATGGGAAAGAGTATGAAGTTAAACCATCCTATTGTTCAAATCTGTCAGACCAGGAGCTGGTAATTCTATGTACCAAAACATACCAGAGCATGAATGCACTTGCCAGCATCAACGGTAAAATCAGACCTGAAATTCCAATAGTAATACTTCAAAACGGAATGGGAAACGAACAGATTCTGCAACAGTCGGTTCCCAACCCATATATTTTGGCCACAACAGACTGCGGCGCATATGTAAAAAACAACAAACTGTGTGTTACAGCCATTGGAACAGTAACATATGACAGTCTCAACATCTGCGGACTGAACCTGAACAGTCTAAGCGGCATAGTTCCATGGGAACCAACCGATAATATCAACGAAGCAATTTTCAAAAAACTGGCTGTCAACTCAGTGATAAATCCTATAACAGCGATCTATGACTTAAAAAACGGAGAAATACTGCAACAACGAGAACTTTGTGAAAATCTCATAAAAGAAATTTACACAATCTCTAAGTTGAATAATTTTAACTTTACTCGGGATTATCTGAGAGACATTGTCTACGGAGTAGCCAAGTCAACCAGGGAGAACTACTCTTCGATGCATGAAGATCTTAAATACGGCAGACAGACTGAAATAGACAGCATCGTCGGCTATTTACTTAATCAGGCAAAAAAATATAATATATCCCTACCAAATTTAGAATCAGTTTACAAAATTATAAAGGCAAATATACTGAAGGAGTAAAAACGTGGATTTAAATACAACCAAAGCATTAATAGTCGTGGCCCACGGGTGCGAAGAAATAGAAACAATAGCTACCTATGATTTACTTAAAAGAGCACACTTTGATGTAAAAATGGCAGCTTTGGAAGAAGTTAACAAGCCGATAATAGCAGCTCACGGATTGTGTTTTTTTGCAAATGTCGAACTTGCAACAGTTTTTGACGATGATTTTGACGTTATCGTACTGCCTGGAGGTCTTCCTGGTTCTGAATATCTCAGAGATAGCGATCTTCTACTTAACAAATTAAAGAAGCAACAAAAAGATCAAAAATGGATTGCCGCAATTTGCGCAGCTCCAGGCTACGTTCTAGGGACGCATAATCTGGTTGGCAATGCAAAAGTAACTGGATATCCCGGGACAGAAAAGCTGTTCAAAACCGGTACCTACGAAAATCAGGGGGTAGTTGTAGATCGTGAACACCATCTCATAACTGCACAGGGTCCTGCTTTTGCCAACGCATTCGGTCTTGCAATCATTTCAAACCTGGAAAATATCCAGTCGATGAATCTGGTTGCTGAAGCAGCACTGATCAACAACAGATAATTTTCTGATTTACCAGCCACATGATCAACATACATTTGTGGCATAGAACGAAAAAACATTATCGTGAAGCCGCCTGCAAAGACGGCTTTCTTCTTTATTTTCTTTGTGAAGTTGTTAAAAGTTCACTCACAATTGTATGGAAAAAAAAACAAAAAAATATAAAATAACCTTGAAAAATAAAGTTTTGTCAATATAAAAAAGTATAAGAACAAAGAATTTTACGGGAGAATTAACAATGGGTTTTTTTGATAAGCTGACTAATATATTTGAAAAGGGCGTATCGTCTGACGATCCTTTACACAAGGTTACAAAAGAAGATCACGACAAGGCAATAATTAAGGAACGACCTGATTTATGCATCAGTATTACTGAGACCCCTCAAAAAACCAACGTTCAAAAGGACGGAGCCCGTGATATTATTTTCTCCGGTTGGCAGATCTGCAATGTGGAGGAAAGAGACTCAAATCCAGCCCACAATGACCGCCGCCTAGGTTATCTTAAACTGTTTAAAACAAAAAATGATAAATTTGTTTGCCAGCGAATGACACTGATCGATGATGAAGAAAAACATTATGAGGCACTGACAGTTGAGGATATCGTAGATATCAGAAACTTCTATGGAACTGATACCCTTGGGGTAGCACTGATGCTGATGCTTGATCGAGTATCAAAGGAATGGTAGTTTTATCAGAGTGAAAAAACTCTAGATTTTGTAGGAGGGGAATTTAATATTTCACCCTCTAGTAGAGTCGCTGTACGGATAGTCCGCACAGCGTTTTAGTTTTATAGGTTCCCAAGGGATAAACGTTTCACGGCAAAAGATCTAGTTAGCTAGATTAAGACATACAGCCCCCCTCCATCTCTTGCTATTTTTCACCGGAAGCTCTAATTTTTTTGATCACATTGGTTGTAGAACAACCATCCTTGAAATTCAGGATCTGAACCTTTCCTCCGTTTGATGTCACCTCGGAATATCCGACGATTTCCTCAGCCTTGTAATCCCCTCCTTTAACAAGGACATCCGGAAGAATTCTACTGATAATACGCTGTGGCGTATCTTCAGAAAAAGGAACTACCCAGTCAACCGCACCAAGTGAAGACAGTACTTCCATTCGCTGTTCTAACGGATTTACAGGACGGGTTTCTCCTTTAAGACGCTTTACTGACTCATCAGTGTTAACAGCAACAATCAGACGATCACCTAGATCCTTAGCCTGTTGCAGATACTGACAGTGACCTGCGTGAAGAATATCAAAACAGCCGTTGGTCATGACTATTTTCTCGCCCTTGGCCTTTGCCGCGTTCACCAGCCTTATAAGTTCATCTTCAGTGACCACTCCGAATCCGGCATGAGAGTGATCTCCGAGAGCAAGTGCCAATTCATATGGTGATACAGTGGATGTACCAAGTTTTCCTACCACTATACCGGCAGCCACATTTGCAAGACGGCAGGCATCTTTAAGTGAAACTCCCGCTGCCAGAGATGCTCCAAGCGTAGCTATTACTGTATCACCAGCACCTGTCACATCATAAACCTCCCTTGCATTGGTAGGTAGATGAAGTTCTGGCTCTCCAGGGGTAAACAGAGACATGCCCTGCTCAGATCTCGTTACAAGCAACTTTTCAAAGCCAAACCGATTCAGCATTGAATATGCAGCATTTGCAAGTTCCTTTTCCGAATAGGTTTTTCCGGCGACAGCTTCAAATTCTGATAAATTTGGAGTAAGCAGTGTTGCACCGTTATATCTGTCAAAATCTGTTCCTTTCGGATCTATCAAAACCGGCTTATTCTTATCCTTGGCAAGTTTTATCAACGTTTGAGCGTGAGACAAGACACCCTTTCCGTAATCAGACAAAATTACAACATCACAATCCTCAAGACATTCCTGAAACATCGCTGTCAGGGGAGCAGAATCAACATTATGAAATCCTTCTTCAAAATCAAGACGAATCAGCTGTTGATTTCTACTTAACACTCTAAGTTTAGTAATAGTAGGAAAATTCTGCACAGGAACAAAACGGCAGGTTACATTTTTATCTGTAAGAGATTTCATTAAAACAGTTGATTCGCGATCAACACCTACATATCCGATCAGAGTACACTGCGCTCCTAGACTAGAAATGTTCAAGGCAACATTGGCAGCACCTCCGGGACGGGATTCTTTCTGATCGACCTTGACGACGGGAACTGGAGCTTCCGGAGAAATTCTACTGGCAGAGCCGTAGTAATAACTATCCAACATTACATCACCAACAACCAAAACTCTAGCATTGGGATATTTAGGAACTCTTATCTTCATTGCAAACTTCCGATATGCTTATTCTAAAAAATCATCTGACCGGACAGATCCTACTAGCGAACCTCTGTGTCCTTTTCCGCTATATTGTTTTCCGGGGATTTCCCCGCTTCTGTATCATTTTCATTGTCAGCAGACTTCCTTTGTTTCTTCATTTCCTTTTCCTGCTGATATTTTTCGTTCTTGATGGCCTCTTCCTTGTGGATGTTCTTAATGACATCTGAATAATAGCATGGATCATCCTCATTCGGGCGGGTCATAAAACGACGGTGAACCCACATATACTGTTCTGGTGCTTTATTTATGGCATCTGCAATAATCTTATTATACAAAGTAGCATCACGCGTCTGATCACCGGTCGGGAAATTTTCTAATTTTGGCTCAACCACCAGCAGATATTTATAATTTCCGGTACGAATTGCATAACTTGGAATGGATACTACATTTTTGATCCTTCCCAATGTCGAGGGAGCAGTTACAGTGGGACAGTCCGGCACTGCCATGAACGGAACAAAAACTCTGCTATTGGTATGGTAATCCTGATCGCCAGCATACCAAATTGGATTCTTCTGTTGCAACGCTCTTATTATTCCTTTTATATTGCGGTGACTTACCATATACTTGTTCGTTCTTGTTCTTCCCTTGGTCTGTTCCCTTTCAATCACAGGATTGCGGTTAGGCTTGTAAACACCTACACCCGGATGAATAAGGCCATACATTCTTGCATGAAGTTCAAGATCGAGGAAATGACATGTCAGGACCAGCTGTCCGAAGTCGCGGTTTTCAAGAATATTCTTTAAGCTTTCCTCGGATATTTCCATGTGTTTTCTGATCCGTTCATCTGACCAGTACCAGGCCATTCCGGTTTCAAATATGGCTCGCCCCATGGATTTAAAGTTGTCTCTTACCAGTCTTTTTCTTTCTTCAACAGTCTTATCGGGGTAACATAATTCCAAATTGCGATCAGCAATCTTTACTCTTCTGCGCATGAACAAACGCATTAGCGTACCGCAAAAATCGCCAATTAGATAAATACATGGAAGCGGCAACTTTACAATCAGACGAAGCAAAACGAAAGCACATCTGACTGGCAGATATTTTATAGAAAAAATACCTGGATATTCCGACTCTTTTTCTTGCTCAGACATATGTTACCAAATATCTTTTCTGCGACGGTGAGGACGAGGCAAGTAAACAAGGATTATACCGGCCAGGGCTCCTGAACATACGAGAAGTGCACCTATTTTGGCCCAGCGGATCTGTTTTTCCTGTTCAGAATTTTCGATCATATTGGATAACTCGCCGTTCTCAGCAGTAACCTTTTCAAGTTTTTCCTTCTGGGCTGCAAGTGTCTTCTGCGCTTCCTGAAGTTCCGATGCAACAACACTGAATTTCTGTTTCAATTCTTTTAATTCTCTTGCTTGTTCAGAATCAATATTGGCAAGTTTTTCCTTCAACTCCTCATTTGCTTTCTTCAGATCAGAAACCATAATTTTGAAACTTGGATGATCCTGCACATCAGTTGCAGCAATCCATTTCTGACGACCTTTCAAATCCTCTATGAAATAAAAACCGTTTTTCTCATCAAGCACTTTAACCGGATCTCCCGCCTTGACACTGCCTTTCAACGCGGATCCTTTGTTCGGATTTGTTCTGAGGTAATAGTCGCCATCATCCCTTACATACATAATTCTAGCTTTAGTAGCAACAGTCTTGTTTTCATCTGTTGCTGTATTGGTGTCATTCACTTCCGAGCCATTTTCATTCTCAGCATAGGCGGAAAAACTTAAGCCCAAGATAAACAACATTGCAATAATTTTTTTTAATACCACTTTAACCCCTTCAACTACTCTCTTAATACAGTATATGCAACAACACATTATACTGACTTTTCGATCAAATATCCAAAATCAAAAATTCAATATCATCATGAAATACTTCTGTATACACAGCATTGTTATATCAGTTATGTAGCAAAAAAAAATTTTTTCAATCCGATCTGTGCGTAAGATAACAATATTAAAAATCAAAAATAGATACTGTTAGCGTTATTGCAGATCCATCATAGAAATTTTTTTTAAATTGTGTTTTTATAGTAAGTGCAGATTTAGTCTAATCAAATTTTCAACGGAAAGGAGGTTGCGCATGTCAACCGAATATGTACTAACGAAGCTCAATAAGACGCGCCAACTCGTTGCCGGCAAACTCAAGTCGATAGACTCCATGCTGGACGCAAGAGAAGAACTTCTATTGAAGTACTGTACACTGCTTGATCCTAACATTAAAGGAACAGAACAGGACTTCCCGCAACAAAGCAAGATATCAGATTTTTGTAATTTGCTTATTGATTACATGTCCCAAGGACATTTTGATATTTACCCGAGAATCGTTCAGATAATGGAAACAGTTTCCGGAAAGCGACTATCCATCGCTCAGCGCATAATTCCACGTCTGCACAATACAACAGAAGCACTCTTGACGTTTGATGACAAATACGGACAGGATGCTGAAAACGGAGATCTTAGTGACTTTAAAGAAGACTTAAGCAAACTTGGAGAAACACTGGAAATTCGATTTAAACTGGAAGATCGTCTCGTTGTTGTATTACAGATGCTAGATGATATACTAGCCAAGCCATCCAGAAAAAATTAAGGATTTGTTATGTCGATGGAAGATAGAAGAAGATTTGAGCGGGTTCTGTTTGAAACTCCCGCAAAATTAATAGATATAAACGGCGAATGGCCGACTAAAGTTATCGATTTGTCTTTGAAAGGCGCTTTGGTAGAGATCCCGGTTCAATTCGAATGTAGCCTTGGTGACACTTGTATTTTGGAAATAGCTTTGGGAACTACAATTGTAATAAGCATGGGTTGTTCCATTGTATACCAAAGAAACAATAATATGGGACTTAGCTGCAACAACGTTGATCTCGAAAGTATATCCCATCTGAAAAGAATTGTAAGCCTTAATTCTAACAACTCACTCGATCTGCTTGAACGAGACCTCTCCAATCTAGTTTCGGATAACTTATCCTGATAAATTTAAATCAGATCAACAATCTGAGATATAGACGTAACCGGAACAATCTGCATATTTGGAACAGTTTTATGGGGAGCATTGTCCTTTGGGACAATAGCTCTTGTGAAACCGTGTTTTGCAGCCTCTGCAATTCTTTCCTGACCCGAAGGTACCGGTCTGATTTCACCAGACAAGCCGATCTCACCGAAACATATTGTGTCACGAGGTATCGGACGATCTCGGTAACTTGAAATCAAAGCACACAGCAATGGTAGATCTGCACTGGTTTCTTCAACCTTGACCCCTCCGACAACATTTATAAATACATCCTGATCATACATTTGAATTCCCGCATGCCGGTGTAACACTGCCAAAAGCATATTGAGACGGTTTGAATCAGTTCCAACTGTGAGTCTCCGTGGATTAGGATTCTGTGTCGAATCTGCAAGAGCCTGAAGTTCGATCAAAAGTGGTCTTGTTCCCTCCCAGATAACCATAACACATGAACCTGAACTTATATTTTCAGAACGGTTCAAAAAAATTGCGGAGGGATTACTAACCTCCCTCATGCCGCGATCAGTCATTGCAAAAACACCAATTTCGTTGACAGCTCCGAAGCGGTTCTTCTGGCATCTTAATGTTCTGAATTTTGAATTACTGTCGCCTTCTAGAAGAATCGAGCAGTCTACGCAGTGTTCAAGAACCTTTGGACCTGCTAAAGTTCCATCCTTGGTTACATGACCAACTATAAAGCAAGCTATACCTCTAGTTTTTGCAATTCTAGTAAGCATAGCGGCTGACTCACGGACCTGACTTACACTTCCAGGTGCTGACTGAATATATGAAAGATGCATCACTTGAATGGAATCGATCACCAGGATCTGAGGCTTGGTCTCCTCAATAAAGGAACTGATATTTTCAATGGAAGTCTCTGAAACAACATTCAGGCTTGACGTATCCAATCCAAGCCTGTTTGCTCTCATAGCCACCTGCTGAAGCGATTCCTCACCTGTAACGTAGAGAATATTATAACTCTTAGACAGTCTGCAAACAGTCTGCAACAGTAATGTACTTTTACCGGCACCAGGATGACCGCCAATGATCATGGCAGCACCGGGAATTATACCTCCACCTAGAACCCGGTCAAATTCTGAAAAAGTGGTAGTATACCTCTGATGTTCCTCTAACGAAACATCACATAATTTCTGAACCTTTGATGTGAGTGTTCCTGCGAATCCCAGGCGATCCTGATTTCTGCGGCTAGCTGCATCACTCCCAGGGACAAGAGGTGCGATTTTGAATTCTTTTATTGTATTCCATGCTCCACAGGACGCACACTGGCCCTGCCACTTTGAATATTCAGCTCCGCAATCCGAGCAAACATACACTGTTTTTGCCTTAACCACACAACACCCCGGTCGTTATATCACAATTAAATACTACTGGCTTCTGTCTATAACATATCTCTATACTATAACAAACAGTTCGTAAAAAACAAAACTGACGAATCAATCTGTACACACATGTAGCAAATCAATCCGCCAGTTATCTATCAAGATTTTGCTGTCATCACAACAGCTCTAATCTTAGTGTCTGAAATGTCTCATTCCAGTGAACACCATAACCATATTGTGCTCATCAGCAGCATCTATAACTTCCTGATCTCTGATAGATCCGCCTGGCTGTATTACACACTCTATTCCACATGCAGCAGCGGCATCAATACCATCTCTGAACGGGAAAAAAGCATCGGAAGCCATTACCGACCCTTTAACCTCAAGTCCCTGCTCTTTTGCCTTGATACCGGCAATTTCAGCAGAGTAAACGCGGCTCATCTGGCCAGCACCTACACCGATAGTCATGCGATCCTTGGAGTAAACAATAGCATTTGACTTTACAAACTTGCAAACCTTCCAACAGAATAGAAGTTCTTCCAATTCAGCCTGTGTAGGCTGACGTTTGGTAACAACCTTGAGTTCACCGGCTGTAACCATACCCAAATCGCGATCCTGAACCAAAAGACCTCCATTAACGCGCTTGCAATCCATTGAAGGCTGCTTGCTCTGCCAAAAACCGCATTCAAGTAATCTGATATTCTTCTTCTGGGCAACAATCTCCTTAGCTTTTTCGCTAACTTTTGGAGCAATAATAACTTCGCAGAACTGATTCTTGATAATCTGATCTGCAGTTGCATCATCCAGTTCACGGTTGCACGCAATAATCCCACCGAAGGCAGATGTTGAATCGGTCTTGAATGCCTTTTCATAGGCTTCATGTAAATCCTTACCTAGTGCAACTCCGCACGGATTTGCATGTTTTACAATTACACAGGCAGGTTCTTCAAACTGCTTAACACATTCCAGGGCTGCATCAGTATCGGCAATATTGTTATAAGAAAGCGCCTTACCCTGGATCTGTACAGCTGTTGAAATATTTGCTTCATGGTTGTCAGCTTCAACATAGAATGCAGCTTTCTGCTGAGGATTCTCACCGTAACGCATATCCTGCTTCTTGATAAACTGCATATTCATTGTTCTAGGGAATTTTGATTCAACTGAACATTCATCCTGAATACCATAACTCTTAACCATGGTACCGAAGTAATTGGCAATCATTCCGTCATACTGTGCCGTGTGCTCAAAAGCAGCTATGGCCAGATCAAATCTTGTTTCGTATGTCAATGATCCTTCATTACTGTCCATTTCGCTGATAACACGGTTATAATCCCTTGCATTCACAACAATGGCAACATCTTTGTGATTTTTGGCTGCAGCTCTAACCATGGTAGGACCGCCGATATCAATGTTCTCCACAGCCTTTTCAAGTGAGCACTGAGGGTCTGCAACAGTCTTGGCAAAAGGATAGAGGTTGACAACCACCAAATCAATCGGTTTGATTCCGTGCTGTTCCATTACCTGATCATCAATTCCGCGACGACCGAGAATACCACCATGAACTTTAGGATGTAATGTCTTTACACGTCCATCCATCATTTCCGGGAAACCGGTATAATCACTAACCTCTGTCACTGGCAATCCTTCATTCTGCAGCAACTTAGCAGTACCGCCTGTTGAAAGCAGTTCCACCCCTCTTTCACTTAAAGCCTTTGCAAAATCAACGATACCTGTTTTATCTGATACGCTGAGTAATGCTCTGCGAATTGGACGACTATTCATTATCGATAAATCCTTTCTTATAACTAAAACAACCTGGCTGTATTTTACCACTAATAGTGATTAATTTCACATTTTATTAACAATCACATCTGAGAAAAACATAGCATACTAATCATAAAGTAAACCTTACAATTGATGTGGAAAAACCACACGATCTTTGTTCTATTCTATTTCGCGACGCGTTATTAGGTCCTTCAGCGGAGGCCTATTTAATACACGTTAAAACACATCAGTATCAAAGATTCTTGTAAACGTTCACCAAAATCAGTTACATTCATAGTTCCATCATACAATGTTCAAATATGTAGATTTTCCTTTTCTTTAACTTTACGTGTATAATAAAAACGGTCGGTAAGTTCATCTTGCTTTCATTCGAATAGCCGAATGAAACAGCTTAAAAGTTCATCCGGTCGCAAGGGCATTGTCAGCAAAATCATGACTTATCGTTGCTTGCTGACATATATTAACATCCGAAGAATGTATGGGTTAAGAAGAAATCCCGCACGTAGTAAGTCTTGTTACGAGTTCAATTTCTGGTACATACTTACGCCTATTATGGATATTTGTATGCTGAAAAAATTTATTTATATTGTAATACCGTTTTTTGTTGCTACACTTTCTCTTTCGGGCTGTATAGTGGTAGACGACGATTGGGATAACGGTCATCATCACCATCATCATGCTCCGCCACCACCTCCTCATCACAATGAAGGACACCACCACAACGGACATCATGCACCCGCACCTCGCCACAGAGATCATCATGGAGAACCTAAGGGCGGGCATCACCGCTAAATAACACTGCCAGATAATTATTACTGAAAATCATTTGGCCAACACCTGGTCCAAGTGATTTTTTTAATCTCATATTTTTGATCGATATCATTAAAATTCGCCACCTTATGAAACTTTTTCCATGTATAATCATCTAATGTGATGACATCGAGATAACGATTGTCATAACATATTATTCATCTTACATATTATTCATTTTATAGGAAGGAATTCATGAATAAAGCGACAAAAATATTAGCTGTTCTTGGTCTGTCCTTATCTCTGCCGATGCTTTCACAAGCTTCTATTTTTGATACATCGGATATGATAATTGCCGGACCGGGGCCACATCATCATTGCCGTCCGGGTCACCACTGTCCTCCACCTCCTCCGCCACCTCCTCCAAGGCATCACCACCATCGTCATCACTGTCCTCCGGGACATCACTGTCCTCCTCCACCTCCTTGTGGGCGTCACGGACATCCTTGTCCACCGCCACCTCCTCCACCACATCACCGCCATCATTATTAGTGGTTGGCAGATGGCTATTGGAACATATATCTGTTTGTTGAAACGAACCAACAGGTAATTCGTTTAGGCGAAAAGTAAAATACCTTTCCAACATAAAGGGAAAGGTATTTTACTAAATACAGAACTGATAATATAGCACAGAAAGCTACTTCTTCGGCAAGTACAGCGCAGGATTTACAGCCTCCCCCCTATACCTTATTTCGAAATGAAGATTCACCCGATCTGAATCTGTATCTCCCATCCTAGCGATTACCTGACCGGCCTTAACCTTCTGAGTTTCTTTGACCAGCAACTGATCATTGTGAGCATAAGCTGACAAATAATCATCATTATGTTTGATAATAATGAGATTTCCATACCCGCGCAAAGCACTGCCAGCATATACGACCTTGCCACTGGCAGCCGAAACTATATTCTGCCCCTTTTTACCGGCGATATCGATTCCGTTGCTTGAACCGTTTTTAGAAAAGTTATGAATAATGGTTCCGTTGGTAGGCCATTTCCAGGTGAGTCGGGACTGGCTGTTGTATTCTTTTCTGTTGTTAGAAACGACCTCAGGCTTATCATCTACAGAAGGACTGCTTGCCTGTTTACCCTGCACCGTTGTCTGCGGTTTTGGCGTTACGATATTATGCGAAGAAACTCTGTCAAAGACCTTTTTTTTGCTATCAAGGATCAGCAACTGCCCTAAGTTAATTGCATACGGGGGAGACAGTCTGTTTATTCTAGCCAGTTCCTGTATCGATGTGTGATTACGGCGTGCTATTGAATACAGTGTATCACCGGATCTAACCCTGTAAACATTCTTTGAATTCAATCCTTTGATTTTCACCGTGAGAATGTCTCCGGGATGAATTATAGATTTATCCGGATCAAGATTATTTATTAATGCAAGTGTACGGTAATCAATACCATGAACAAAGGCTATGGAAAACAGCGTATCTCCGGCCTTGACCATGTACTGATCTGATGAAAGCATAGCGGATGCTTTGTTATGATTACTTCCGTAAGCACTGCCACGATGTCTGTACTTTCCGGAAACCGAACACCCAGAAACGGCAACTGCACAAACAATAAACAGCAATGATAATCTTTTAAGCATTTTATTTTTCTGTTAATGGAACTTATAGACAACAATACCGATCACTGCCAAAGCTATGCAGCCCCAGCCAATCCAGTCAATATATTTACCGATGTTATCCCTCATCTTTTCACCAAAAATCTTTATCAGACCGCCTTCAAGATAGAATCTTGCACCTCTGCCGAAGAGAGATACAATCAAAAATGTATATATTGAAATCTGAGATGAAAAACCCCACATATCAATACCGTGGGATGCTGCAATAACCCCTGTTGTGATGGCAATAACTTTATACGGGATCGGAGTAAAAGCACCCAAGGCAACAAAAAGGATGCCGAAGGATTCAAACCATTCCTTTATAGTTTCAACATGATGAAGATAGCCCAGTTTAACAAAAATCGGCTGTAAGACATCCCAAAGATAATATCCGAGCAGGTAGCCTACCCAGGCACCGAGGACCGAGAAAATTGTGGCGTAAAATGCAAATCCCAACGATTTTTTCGGTTGAGCCAAACACATCGGGATTAGAATGGCTTCAACAGGAAGAGGCCAGAATATTGATTCAATAAAACTGTTAACACACATGAAAAATTTGGCATAACGGTGTTTGGACAATTTTAAACAGTAGTCATAACAAGCCTTTATTATTGATTTTTTTTCTGTCTGATATTCTGCTTTAGCTTCCATATACTAAGATGTTTCTCCTGTTACAAGCGGAACAAAATTTATTGTTCCGAGCGATTTTTTTATTATTTGACCTTTTTCCGTCTTATCAATCTGCATGAGTTGCTGCTGTTCTGTTCCTACAGGTATGATCATTCTCCCTCCGTTTTTAAGCTGTTCCAATAATGCTGACGGAATTTCAGAGGCAGCAGCAGCCGTAACTATAATCGCATCATAGGGTGCGTAGGTGGCCCAGCCCTGAGAACCGTCTGAACAGATGGCCTTAAAATTGTATATATCGAGTTTGTATAATCTTCTGATACTATCTAGTTGAATATTCTGTATACGTTCTACCGTATAAACCATATCTACCAGTCTTGACAGAACAGCTGTCTGGAACCCCGAACCGGTTCCAATCTCCAATACCTTTTTAGGCTTAATTTCATAGATTGACTGTGTCATTCTTGCAACGGTTATAGGTTGTGAAATAGTTTGCCCGCGACCTATAGGAAGTGCGTTTGATGTTAATACATTAGCATTAAACCCCTCCTGATCAACAAACTTTTCCCTTGGTAAATTCATTGCTTGCAAAACTTCAGCACTGACTTGAATTTTTTCCCCAAGTTCTCTTAACCACGGCGGCAACTGACTCAATTTATTCCATCCTGCTTCTTTGCCAAAAGGACACATGATTCAACAGCAATACCTTCCTTTCTTCCTGTAAAGCCAAGTTTTTCAGTAGTCGTTGCTTTCACATTTATGCAATCAAGATCTGCTTTCAGATCTTCAGCCACAGTCTGCCTCATCTGCTGTATATACGGCAACATTTTTGGAGCCTGCGCAATAATCGTAATATCAGCATTAACTAGGACATATCCTTTTTCCATTACTTTATCATAAGCATCACGCAAAAGAATCCTGCTGTCTATATTAAGAAATCTGTCATCATTATCAGGATATAACTTTCCAATATCTCCAAGTGCGGCAGCGCCCAACAGTGCATCAGTCAAAGCATGGAGCGCAACATCACCGTCTGAATGTGCCAGTAATCCTTGTTCATATGGAATTTTTACCCCGCAGATAGTAATCGGACCGCTATTTCCAAATTTATGAACATCAAACCCATGACCAACTCTAAACATATCTATCCTTCAACCATTGATGAAATTATAAATTCAGCCATCTTGAGATCTGCTGGCTGTGTAATTTTTATATTATCTGCACGCCCCTCTACCAGCAAAGGCTTATAACCGGAGTACTCCATTGCAGAAGACTCATCAGTGACAGAAACCCCATCCTCAAGGGCTTTGATAACAGCTTTGATCAGTTGTTCCCGTCTGAACATCTGCGGAGTGAGCGCATGAAACATAAGTTTTCGCTCAACCGTATGTATAATTCCGTTACGCTCATCTGTACGTTTCATTGTGTCACGTACTGCACATCCTAAAATACCGCCGTCAACCTGTAACGATTTCTCAATCAGAACGTTGAGATCCGTCTGCGTCAAACACGGTCTGGCTGCATCATGAACGAGAACCCATTCAGTTTTGGCTTCCCTGAGTCCGCTCAGCACAGAATCGACCCGTTCGGCTCCTCCTGTTACCACCTTAACTCTAGGGTTTTGACAAATTCCAAGTTTGCCGAAATACGGATCGTCATCACGAACAGCCACTATGACCCTATTGCAGTAATGGGATGACAATAGCGTATTTACGGTATGTTCAAGCACTGTCCGATCAAAAATTTTCAGATACTGCTTAGGTACAACACTTTTCATCCGCTTGCCGATCCCTGCAGCAGGGACAATCATGTCTAGGGAGGTGATCTCAATCATTTGTCTTCTTTTTCTATTACTCTAACGAAAGTTTCATCTCTTTTTATATAACCAAGTTCACGTCTGGCTGTTTCTTCTATACTTTCATGGTTTTCCCTAAGATCCTTGATTTCAACTTCCATAATATTGTTACGCTCAGTCAAGGCTTCATTGGAAGCTTCTCTTTCAGCTATTTTTTCTTGATAGTACTTATAATCCATCCAGCCGTTTTTACCAAAACCAAGATAATAGAGAGAGGCACAGAGCACAATAAATAAAACAAATGTAAACAGTTTCATAAAAAAAATATAACAAATTGAAACCTAATGAATTATAGAGAAATAAACTGATCTTTTGAATCTATGAACCTCAATGATTCACGGATGCCAAAATAATTAGGTTAAATCTTTATAGTTCCTAACACCGGTTATGCAGTGCAGAATCACATAAAAAGGCAGACAGCTCAGCTACTTGACGCCTATTAATTTTTGAATAAGTTTATTATTTTTTACACCAAAAATCAAATTATAGCCTACAAGAGGCCCTATAGGATTGCAAGTCCGACGGAGAAACATTTCAACCTCGAACAAAACAATAAAAACCCGGAACTGCAGCCATGATGGAAATGAATTAAGATTTCTTGGTAGAAAAGCTTTTTGCCAAAAGTGGATTTTTACCGGCGTTATTTAGAAAGGCAGGACTGAGATTTGTTATAAAAAAGGGTGCACTATAAAGCACACCCATTTCGTTTTAACTATTATACTGTAAATTCAGTTCAGATTAGTTCTGACCCTTTACTGCTTTTCTACCAGCAAATGGAGCTTTTTCTGAACCGAGTTCTTCTTCGATACGGATCAGCTGATTGTACTTAGCCATACGATCTGAACGGCTTAATGAACCAGTCTTGATCTGACCTGCAGCGGTACCAACTGCGATATCAGCAATAGTGCTGTCTTCAGTTTCACCAGAACGGTGAGAAACGATTGCAGTGTAACCAGCCTTGTGAGCCATCTGGATTGCATCAAGAGTTTCAGATAAAGAACCGATCTGGTTAACTTTGATCAGAATTGAGTTAGCGATACCCTTTTCGATACCTTCTTTCAGAATTGATGGATTGGTTACGAATAAATCATCACCAACCAACTGGCACTTGTTACCAATCTTGTCAGTTAAGTACTTCCAACCATCCCAGTCGCCTTCAGCCTGACCATCTTCGATAGAAATGATTGGATACTGTTCACACAGATCAGCCAGGAAGTCAGCTAACTGGTTAGAAGTTAAATCCTTACCTTCAGCTTTCATTCTGTATAATTTAGCATCCTGGTCGTAGAATTCAGATGAAGCACAGTCCATAGCCAGTGTGATATCCTTACCGAATACATAACCAGCATTTTCAACAGCTTCTTTGATTGCAGCCATAGCAGCAGCGGTAGAACCTAACTTAGGAGCGTAACCACCTTCATCACCTACTGTTGTAGGCTGACCTTTAGCCTTAAGAACTTTAGCTAACTGGTGGAATACTTCAGCACCCATGCGAATCGCTTCACGTACAGTCTTTGCACCAACAGGCTGAATCATGAATTCCTGCATATCCATTGACCATGCAGCGTGAGCACCACCATTGATGATGTTCATCATTGGTAATGGCATAGAGTATTTGCCGGAAGTACCGTTTAAGTCAGCGATGTGAGCATATAAAGGAACTTTCTTTGACTGAGCAGCTGCTTTAGCAGTAGCTAAAGAAATTGCAAGAATTGAGTTTGCACCAAGATTTTTCTTGAATGGATCGCCGTCTTTTGCAAGCATTGTGTTATCTACAGTTCTCTGATCTGCAGCTTCAAGACCGATAATAGCAGGTCCTAAAATCTTATTAACATTATCAACAGCTTTTAAAACACCTTTACCGCCGAAACGAGCTTTATCACCATCACGAAGTTCAAGAGCTTCGCGAACACCGGTAGAAGCTCCGGATGGAACTGCTGCACGGCCCATGCTGCCGTCATCCAAATAAACATCAGCTTCTACTGTTGGATTTCCGCGAGAATCAATAATTTCACGACCAATTACTTTAACAATCTTAGCCATTTTTTATCCTTCAAATAAATAAAATAAAAACACAAAAACAAACGCTCCCTACTGCCTATTATAATAGAGAACGCACACAAATTTAACCGTTTAATTTGCTTAATTTATAATTCTTAGCTGCCTTTACAAATCCGGCAAACAGAGGGTGCCCATCACGCGGGGTTGAAGTAAACTCAGGATGGAACTGCACCGCAACAAACCAAGGATGGTTTGGATTTTCTACAATCTCAACCAGTTTACCGTCAGCAGAACGTCCAGTTATCTTCATGCCCATTTCAGTCAGCTTGTCTATAAACTGATTATTCACTTCATAGCGGTGACGGTGGCGTTCATATATTTCCGGTTTGCCATACAATTCACGAACTTTTGAACCATCCTCAAGATGACACAACTGTGCACCGAGTCTCATGGTACCGCCCAAATCGGAATTTTCCGAACGGTGTTCAATCTGTCCCTGCTCATTCAACCACTCTGTAATCAGAGCTATTACAGGATGCGGAGAATTTTTGTTAAATTCGGTTGAGTTAGCATCTTCCCATCCCACCACGTTGCGGGCATACTCAATAATTGCCACCTGCATACCGAGACAAATTCCGAGATAAGGGATCTTATGCTCACGGGCATACTGTACAGCAAGGATCTTGCCTTCGATGCCGCGGTTTCCGAATCCACCAGGAACAAGAATCGCATCAAGATGTTCAAGAGCATCGACTCCGTTCTTCTCAAGATCTTCAGAATCAATGTATTTGATATTCACATGAACCAGGTTTTTAAGACCACCGTGTTTAAGAGCTTCATTTACAGATTTGTATGCATCAGGAAGTGACACGTACTTTCCAACCATACCAATTGTAACCTCTCCGACTGAATTAGCCTCCTGGTAAATTACCTGCTCCCATTCAGACAGATCTGCTTCCTTACACTTCAATCCCAGACGTTCAACAACAAATTCATCAAGACCCTGGGATTTTAACAGCTGCGGGATCTTGTAGATCGAATCAACATCCTTCAAAGAAATTACAGCCTTTTCAGGAACATTGCAGAATAGTGAAATCTTTTTCTGTTCATTCACAGGAAGAGCAATACTTGAGCGGCAGATCAGAACATCAGGCTGAATTCCGATCGACAGCAGTTCCTTTACAGAATGCTGTGTAGGCTTGGTTTTAACCTCTTCAGAAGTCTGAAGATATGGAACAAGAGTCAAATGAATGAAGATTGCATTGTTTCGGCCGATATCCGCAGCCATCTGACGAATAGCTTCAAGGAAAGGAAGTGATTCAATATCACCGACAGTTCCACCGATTTCAACAAGAGCCACATCATGACCTTCACCACCGGCAAGAACGCTTTCCTTTATTTCATTGGTAATGTGCGGAATAACCTGAACAGTTGCTCCCAGATAGTCTCCGTGACGTTCTTTCCTTAATACTGAAGAATAAATTTTTCCGGTTGTATGATTGTTGTTTTTGGTCATTTTCGTACGAATGAAACGTTCATAGTGACCCAAATCCAAATCAGTTTCAGCTCCGTCTTCAGTTACAAACACTTCTCCATGCTGAATAGGACTCATTGTACCAGGATCCACATTGATGTATGGATCCAGTTTAATCATAGTTACTTTGAGACCGCGGGCTTCCAAAATTGCCGCAAGAGAAGCAGCTGCAATACCTTTACCGAGAGAAGATACTACACCGCCTGTTACAAATATATATTTTGTCGTCATACTGAACCAATCTTTACCATGATGAAATAACAAACATCCAGGTCCGGCATCAGCCTGCCGAACCGCACCAGGTATCTTCCATTTACATAAAAAGTGCCCGGCTGAGCAAATAATTTAAAGCAATACTATACCAAATTTACGCATCATTGACAAAGATTTTTGAAACAGCCATTTCGCCGCAATTATAATCTCTTGGCACTTATTACGTTATCAACCTGATTCAATTTGGAAATTATTTTGCTCAACGCACTGATATTGTATACTTCCATGTCAATATCGATATCAGCAGTCTGGGTTTTAACATTGGATTTTGACTGTATACCGAGAACATTTACTCTCTCATTGGCAATCACAGTTGTAATATCTCTAAGCAGGCCCGGTCTGTCTGAAGCTGTTATTCTCACAGTTATGGTATAACCCTGTGAATAACTTACCGCCCAGGAGGCCTCCACGATTCGCTCTGGATTCTTATTCTTCTGATCTGTCAGCTTGGTGCAGTCCATTCGATGAATGGTTATACCTCGCCCCTGCGTAATAAATCCAATAATATCATCTCCCGGCACAGGTCTGCAGTTCTTGCACAGATGAATAAGCAGATTACCGACTCCGTTGATAATAATATTGTTGGAACTTTTTACCTTTTCCGTACTTGACGAAGCCGCCTGACCGTTATTCTTTTCGAATTTTTCCAGAATTGACTTATCTTCTTCAGCTGCGGTTTTGTTTCCCAGTTCCAGGAAGTTAATCAACTGGTTTATCTTTATCACACCGGAACCGATATTCACCATCAAATCGTCAACATTAACCAGATTATGTCTCTGGCATGCCATGGAAAGATATTTCTGCATGTGTTCCTTATCAAGAGTAACACCGTTGCGTTCAAGTTCACGTTCAAATATTTCACGACCAGCAACAAGATTCTTTTCGCGATCAAGACGTTTAAACCATGCAGCCACCTTGGATCTGGCCTTCGATGTTTTCAAATATCCGTTATTCGGATTGAGCCAGTCTCTGCTAGGATTAGGTTCCTTCTGAGTGAGGATCTCCACCTGTTCACCGGTCTGAAGAGGATAGGTAAACGGAACAATCTTACCGTTTACCTTGGCACCGATACAGCGATGTCCGATGTTGGTATGAATACTGTATGCCATATCAAGAGGTGTCGCCCCGGCAGGCAAATCAACAACATCTCCCTTAGGAGTAAACAGATATACACGGTCTTCAAACACCTGGGTTCTAAATTCATCCACCAAGGTTCCTGATTCAACCATATCCTCCTGCCAGGACAGCAGATGTCTAAGCCAGGCAATGCGCTCCTCATAGGCGGCATCATTGGATTTGTTATTTTCTTTGTACTTCCAGTGGGCTGCAACTCCTAGTTCCGCATTCTGATGCATTTTTTCTGTACGGATCTGAATCTCCACCGGTTTTCCGCCGTTGCCAAGAACAACTGTGTGAATCGACTGATATCCGTTCGGCTTAGGATTCGCAACGTAGTCATCAAATTCCTTCGGAATATGATGCCAGTGGGTATGAACCACACCGAGCGCAGCATAGCAGTCAGACAATTCCTTAGTAATTATTCTTACCGCTCTTACATCATAGAGATCCGAAAAATCAAGATTCTTCTTCTGCATTTTTCTCCAGATGCTGTAAATATGTTTCGGCCGTCCATAAACTTCAGCATCGATGTTTGCATTTTTGAGCAGTTCTTTGAGTTCATTAACAAAGTTGTTTATATACTCTTCACGATCAATTCTTTTTTCATCAAGCTGTTTAGCAATCTGTTTGTAAATGTCAGGATGAAGATACCTGAAAGATAGATCTTCAAGTTCCCATTTTAGCTGTCCTATCCCTAGGCGGTTGGCAAGAGGAGCATATATGGCAGAAATTTCCTTCGCAGTAAGAACTCTAGTTTCCTCATCAGCATTTTTAACTTCTCTCAGATAGGCTATGCGCTCTGAAAGCTTAATAACAACAGCTCTGATGTCCTCGACCATTGCAATAAGCATACGGCGAACATTGTCAATCTGATTATCAGTGATTTCGTCCCCCATATTCTGCAGAAAACGAATCGCCTCCATATCGATTGCACCTTTCATAATGGACACAACTAATTTAGGAAAATCATTTTCAACCTGGGGTAATGAAAGAAGTTGTTCAGTATAATAATTGTATAGAATTGCAACCTGAAGGGTTGGAAGATCCATATGGATTGTCAGCAGTATTCCGATCATTTCGGCGCTTCTGCTCTGCAATCTGTGAGTGACATTAAAATCACTAGATAATTTAGAACAGTAGTTAAAAGTATCCCTTATTGTGTTGCGATCGTGTTCACTCATATGATTAAGACTGTTAATCCACAAATCCAAATCAAACTCTTTCTTACTGTGCGTATCTCTAATTGCAACCATTAAATAAATTTTCCTTGTTTCCGACTACTGCACTACACTGTTCGTCATGATGTCTGCTGAAGGAATCTATGTTATCAGCTTTTCTGAATGCACCATATAATTCTATGCCGAAGAACAGCGGCTCCTACATTCATAAAACAACAAAAGCCCTTATCAAATCAAAACAATGGCATCCACCGTCTAAACCTGAATGGTTTATAAGCCACTGCTCCGAAAGGTCAGTACACCACTGTTCCTATAGCTAAGTTTATGCCTCCTAGACATACTACTAATGAAACAGTCCACAGTCAAAAATCAAACTGTTCTACCCATCGTTAAAACAAGTATAGTAAAGAATTGCCATTCAATCCATTGTTTTTTACTACAACATAACAAAGATTATCCGAACTTAACAACTTTGCTATATTATGTCGGCAACTGCATATTTTCTGCGGGAAGAACAGGCAAAAACGGGAATTAAGCTATATAAACGAAGACAACCAACCTTACATATAACATGATCTATGGAAGGTTGTTGATAACCACAACAGAAAAAGCGAGAGCTGAATATATAAATGCTAATCAAGCTGTTTCAACCATTCTGGCGCCTGTTTTTTCACCTGTTCCAGCAGATCGTCCAGTTCATACAGTTCAGGTTCCACGTCACTTACGGTCTGGCCGCCACGGAGTCCTACTTCAATAATATTGCATATTTTCTGAATTTTAACCATTCCGCTGTATGCAGCACCTCCTGCCAGTTTATGTACAACTTTAATCAACTGATCAGTAGGAATAGAACCGGCCTTGCTTATAGCATCCTGAGTCGGAATTACCGACTCCATAAACATCTCGAGCATTTCCCTGGCTAGTTCCTTTTTACCGGACACATGCTTCAACGCAAGTTCCTCATCGCGGATCTGTGGATTTCTCACCTCAAGAAAATCATCATCCCGCTTATGCTCAGGTATCTGATTATTTATTCCAAGATTACTGCAGTTTTCCAACAATTTAATCAGAATATTCTCATCTATAGGCTTTGATATATATTCATTCATACCAAGATTCATCAGCCGTTCTCTTTCTCCAGGAATAGCAAGTGCGGTTACAGCCACTATAGGTGTTTTTCTATTCTTGCCAAGTTCATCGGCGCGGATCTTTTTTAATGCAGTGATACCATCCATAACCGGCATCTGAATATCCATAAATACTAGATCATAAGTATTTATATGGCACAGATTAACAGCCTGTTCCCCGCTGGTGCAACTGTCCACATTGGTTACCCGTTCTGACAGCAATGTGCTGATCAGTTTCAGATTGGCCGGATTGTCATCCACCGCTAGAACCTTTTTGTTGAGTTTTGTTATTAGCTGAACGTTTTCCGCAACCGGCTCTTCATTGCTGTTCTTGATTTTATCGAAACATGACAGCAGTCTTTCATCTGAAACAGGTTTAACTAGAACATCCAACACTCTCTGACTTTTCAGCGAATTATTGAATTCGCTGTCATGGGAATTTGAACAAATAATAATTGGAGCATCTAGATCTACTGAGTCTAGCTTGTTTTTGAGTTCGTCTATGTTTTCCCTGTTGTGAACACCTATTAGAACAGCGAAGAAATGTTCTACTGATATACTTTTAACAGCTTCGACCGAAGCCATCACATAAACATTCATCTCCCAGTCTTTCATCATCTGGGCATAGGTTTCTCTCGCCCATTCGCAGTCATCAACAAGAAGCACATTAAGGTTCTTCAATCCGGAAATGGACGGGTTGCGTTCATTCGGAAGATTTGCAAGTCTCATCGGGATTGTAGTGGTAAATACGGAACCCTTGTTTACCTGGGATTTAACAGATAGACCGCCGCCCATCATTGTAACTATTTTCTGTGTAATCACAAGACCAAGGCCGGTTCCTCCGAATGTTCTGGATATGGAATTATTGGCCTGAATAAAAGGTTTGAATATTTTCTGCTGTTGCGAAGGACTTATACCAATACCGGTATCCCTTACAATAATCTCAATTTTGATCTCATTACTGTCAGTCGTCGGCTGATTAACTAGAAGCATGGTCACATTTACAGCACCCTCTTCAGTAAATTTTACAGCATTGGAAACAAGATTGGTAAGCACCTGCTGAAGACGCATAGGATCTCCTACCAGAAGATCTGGTATGGAATAATCAATTTTGGCCGATACATCTATATCTTTTTCGTGAGCAATCGGGGCAATAATCATAAGAACTTCATTCACGGTGTCCCTGATACTGAAAGGAATTTTTTCAAGAGTAAGTTTACCTGCCTCCAGTTTTGAAAAGTCCAGAATATTATTGATAATACCCAGCAGATTCTTTGCCGAACGCTCTATAGTGGAAAGATACTCGTGCTGCGTCGGTGTCAGTTTACTCTTATACAACTGTTTGGAGAAACCTATAATACCGTTGAGAGGGGTTCTAAGTTCATGAGACATGTTGGCAAGGAATTCTGTTTTCACCCGAGCCGCCTCCTGGGCTCGTTTCTTGGCCAGATCAAGTTCAACATTCTGCATCTCCATCTGTTCGAGTGTTTCTCTCAAGTCAGCTGTAGACTGATCAATACTCTCCTGCATTTCATTGTGATACTCTGCTATGGATTTTGCCATGCCATTGATGCCAGAACGTAGTCTTTCCAGTTCACCATGCATACTTCCGGTTATACGGGTATCCAGCTGACCATCCTTGATGTATGCGATTGCACGAATCATGCGTTTAATCGGCTCAACCACCTCTTTTATCAGATTAAAAGCAAAAATTAACGCCAAAATCATGCCAATCAGAATAACAAATACAGAAAGCACCGCATCCTGGTACAGAAGCATGAGAGCCTTTGACTTGTTAAGTTTCATACTGACATAACCGACAATCCTGGTAGGACTGTCTGTTGTTTCTATTTTTGAATAACCTGGAATTATTCGCGCAACATCAAAATTGTCTATAACTTCCGAAAATATCGGAGTTCGCAGAATGATAGAATTATTGTGAAAATGAACAGATGTGATCGGAGATAACTTGTTATCAAACGGTTGTTTCAATTCAGAAAAATCATGTACATATCGGGAAGTAACAAAGAGATTACTTGCCAGATCGAACACGGCTATAGTGTCAACAAGATCAGAATTGTTGCGATGCGCATAGTTTACTATTTTCCTTACCGTATCCAGCCGTTCCTCTCCAAGCGGACCTTCGATAGCAAGCGTCAAAGGTTCTATGATACTTGTTCCATGCTCCACCAGATCCTGTTCCACCTGGTTGTATCTGTTAAAAATATAGAAAGAGGAAAAGAACAGACCAACAACCAGCACAGGCAGCAGGTTATAAACAATTACTCTAGATCTAAGTCCGTATCTTTTAAAAGCCATTTTTCATCCAACCCAGTAATTAAGAATGATCCGAAGGTATATCACGCAGACACAACAACACTAAACAACTTCCCCCTATTCTATCATTAAACATATAGCAATCGGTGCATATTTGCGCTTAACCAAACGTAAATGCGCCTCCATTACAAAAACGGAGGCGCACGAATAATTTAACGTAAGCGTTCAGACGCAAAAATTATTTTGCTTCCTGGCTCTGCTGCATGAGCTGTTCCACGTCCTGTTTTGTTGCACCATTTGTTAACACAAGAACATGCATCTCACCTTCCTCAATTCCGAGAATTGTTTCTACAGGCATAACAAGATTTTCACTAACATTAACATTACATGTAATGGAGGCAGAATCCTCGCTGAAATTAATCTTTGGTTCATCACCGCATTTTTGTTTCATCTGATTTGCTGTATCTTTTGCTGCAGCATCTAGGGTAACACCATCAGGTGCCTTGTCAGATGTATAGGTTATGGTCTTTCCCTCCTTGGCATTCACAAAAGTGAAATTTCCATTATTATTACCAGAAAACTCCCAACCGTCAGCTAAAGCAAAAGAAGAAGATGCAAAAAAAGCACTCAATAATAAAACACTTAAAGTTTTTTTCATTTAGTTATCCCTAAATTTAAAATTTTGAATAAACAACTGCAAAATAATGCATCTGCATTCTACCATACCACCTAGGTTTATGAACCAGTCAAAGAATGATCATAAGCACAATTCAAAAATAAAAATCCGCATGAAATAAAGAATAAATCTCTGTTTTGTTTTAGAAACAAACTCAATATAATCTATGACTGTAATATTAACAAACAGGCGGTATTAACAATGGTAATGTTCTTTAAACCACAGAAACAGTCGGTGGATCGCTACTTCGATCTGACAATAGAATCATTGGACGGACACTGTATAGGTGTAGGTAAAAAAAATGACCGGACGTGGTTTGTTCCAAATACCATGATCGGAGATGAAGTCAGAGTAGAAAAAAAAGAGACAAGCCAAAAAACAGGAACAGCTACTGTTCAGAAATACCACAAAAAATCAGAATTAAGATGCAGCGAACAATGCTGCCATGCCGATAAATGCGGAGGTTGCAGCTGTCAGTTTATCCCGCAGGAAAAACAGATCCGTGCAAAAATCGAAGGATTAAAACAAATCTTCTCCAAAAATGTAAATATCAAACTTTCCGAACCTGACGACATTGTCACCAAATCTCCTTACCACTACAGAAGAACATGCCGGCTTTCCACATACTTTGACAGTAAAAACGGAGAACTTCACCTTGGCTTCAGACAAAAAAACTCTCATGCTATTGTTGATATTACCGAGTGTTCTGTACTTAAAGAATGCCTGTCTGATTTACTAGTTCTTGTACGCAGGTTCTTAAATTCACTCTCAATAAAATATTCAATTGGACACATAGAACTAACTGCCGTAGACAACGGGATCTTTATGTTGATCCGGTTCACTCAGAAAAATCCTTCACCTGAAGATCTGGATAAGTACCGTATGTTTTGCGAATCAAATCAAATAAACGGATACTTTCAGACAGATGAAACCTTTGAAAAGGTTTACGGAGCTGATCATGCTGAATATAGCGTAAACGGCATAAAATATGAATTTCTTCCCAATGACTTTATTCAAATTAATGAAGAGATCAATAAAGAAATAATTAATCATGCAATTGAATACCTGAATCCACAGCCTACGGACAAAATACTGGATCTTTTCTGCGGGATCGGTAATTTTTCTCTTCAACTTGCAACTAAAGCACAACAGGTATGCGGCGTAGAAATTGTCAAAGAAATGGTTGAGCAGGCTGAAAAGAACGCTAAATTAAACGCACTTCAGAATGTAAATTTTGTCCGTTACGATCTTTCTCAAAATCTAAACAGCTGCCAAACACTCTTCGAAAAATACGATTCCATACTGTTGGATCCGGGCAGAAAAGGAGCAAATGAAATAAGTTCTTTCCTTGCAAAAAGCAAAATTAAGAACATATTGTATATTTCTTGTAATCCTATAACAGCAACAAGAGATTTTAAAATTCTCTGTCAAGGTGGATTTATGATCAAAAAATGGGCAATATTCGATATGTTTTCTAACACAGAACACGTCGAGACGGTTGTACTGCTGTCACGTGATAAAGCCTAAAGAAATCCAGTATTCATGCGGTTTCAGCGGTGATGGTTGAAATTTACACAATGAATTTTATGCTGTATTTCTTTGAAAAATGAGTTTGCTGAAACATATTTACAGTATGAAAAACAGGCATTTTTTCTGAGGTCGAGTGTGCTGAACTGCTTTTTGGCAATAGCAGTTCTGAACACCCAACCCCAAAATGGCTCTGAAACTGTGGAATTGCTGCTAGAAGGATATTCGAAATGCGATTGAACGAATATAAGTCTCTTGATGAATTCATGTCTCAATACACAGGAGAATGGGGGCCGTCAGAGGGGCATTGGTACGGACTCGATTTTTCATATCATGGAACTGAGTACAGACTACACACTTGGTCAATGTACAAAGATGAAATTAAGATCTTACCTGATGGAAGAGACGTTCTTTTTGGTCTATACAAAAAAGTATTGAGAGATGATGAAGTATCATCTGAGCATAGACGTAAGTACGAATTGTTAGGAAAGTACGCTGATATGCATGATTTACTTGAAAGTCGGGTTATTGAGGGGATTCCATTCTCGGAAGTCATAATGGATGATTATACCGAGTTATTAGGTCAGGATTAGGGGGGCAACAGTTTTGGCTATTTTTCTACATATTTTTTAGAAAAATCACTAATTAATTTATCTATGATTGCCTCGCTTTGTTTGTCGGTAATAATACGTTTTCTTATAAGTTTAACGTAGTACAGTAACTCGTCGTATGAAAGAATAATTTCTTCATCTGCTTGTGTTCCAATTTCAATTCCTTCAAATTTTTTTATTTGACTTTTGTCGTATTCATCCAGGTCGTCCAAAAAGTTAGAACACGTAAACTCATAACCGCTGCCTGTTCCGTTATTTAAATTCTGAAGGAATAGAATAAAATCAGAATTAGCAGCTTCATTTAAATGAGCGATAATTGGGAAATCAGTATTTTTTAGCTGATCTTCCTCTTTTAAGTAAATTTTATACATGTCTGTTACTTTAAGTTATTGGGGCAGGGGGAACCGGGTGATCGATGGACTCATCTATTACCTGTTTCACCGCCTCTTTGAATGCATCTATTGTTTCTTCGTCGAACCAGCCACTTCTCTTGTCAATTTCATACAATTGTTCATAGCCATGATATTTTGTTAAAAATTCCCAGCCATCTTTGGTTATGTAAGCTTCAAGAATTTGGCAGTAATCAAACAGTTCCTCAACAATTTTAGGATCTTTTAAATCATCCTCAGTGTATTCACGGGCTTTTTGATTAGGCTCAAAAGGATAAAGATAGAAAGCGAGCATTTCTTATTCCTTAAGAGCCGTTAAAGCTTTATCTACATCAGAATAACGTTTGGCATTAGGATCTTTCGCTAACCCTTCAGCCTCTAACATCGCGGCGATAGTTTCTTTATTCGGCTGATCTATACGAACATCAAAAGGAATTCCTCCTACACGAAGAGACTGGCGTAGGAAGATATTTATTGCCGTGGTCAGATTCATACCAAGCTCATTGTATAGATCCTCACATTGCTTTTTTATATCACGATCAATGCGCACACTAAAACTTACTGTAGTTGCCATGGTCAGTTCCTTTTTTGTATTTAGTTTAAGTACATTGTGTGCAAAATGAGTGGTGATTGCAATTATTTTGCCATGAAAGTAGCATCTTTTTCACAGATAATTATTTATCGATATCCACGCTAATCCCCGACTTGAATTCAATCGTGTACTTGCCGCCATAGATTACTATCCGCTTCACCCAGCATCTGGTCAGAGCCTCATCAAACACGGTCAGTTCAGAGCTCTGCTTTCTGATGAAGTCTAAAATGTCATTTATTCGGGTGACGTACTCTTCACGGGCAGAATCGTCAAAGTTGGTTTTTTGCCTCATGTCTCTGAGTTTAAGAATTCTGTCGGCAATTTCCTTGTAGTCCTTCCTGGCCTCAACGCACTGAATGAGTTGTTTCTGAAGTTTAGCAAGCTCATCGTCAATTGCCGAGACACTCATTACTCCGGAGGATTCGTCAATCGTCATAACGGCGCGAACGTTCTCTTCCAGCTGTTTTTGAAAACCTTCCTGCTTATCGAGAAGTTTGTTGAATGCAGAGAGACATGCTGCCTTTAAGGCTTCCTCATTCACAGTTCTGGCGTGGCACTCAAGACCGGTGGGTTTGAGTCGGCTCAGGCATCTCCAGACGATTGATTTTACGCCTCTGTTGTTCCAGTGCACCCGGCGGAACAGTTCACCGCACTCACCGCAGAAAACCATCTGGGAAAAGACATGGTGACCGCTGAAGGAGCATTTCCTGCCACTCGATGTTGTTGTAACCCTGCGTCTGCGTACAAGCTCATTCTGAACTCTGAGATAGATGTCTTTTGGAATGATGGCTTCATGGTTACCTTCCACATAATACTGCGGTACGATGCCGTTGTTTTTGACTCTGGTCTTGCTGAGAAAATCGGTGGTGTAGGTTTTCTGAAGCAGGGCATCACCGATGTACTTCTCGTTACGGAGGATTTTGTTGATGGTCGAGGTGTACCATCTGGTCTTGCCCGCTCCGGTCAGAATGCCGTCCCGCTCAAGTCCGGCCTTGATTTTGTCCATGCTGTAGCCTTCCAGATATTCCCGGTAGATGCGCTTTACGGTTTCAGCCTGAACCGGATCTATGATCAGATTGCCGTCAGCATCCTTGGTGTAGCCGAGAAAGTGATTATGGTTCACCTGCACCTTGCCTTGCTGGTAACGGTACTGAAGTCCCAGCTTGACATTCTGGCTTAAGGATTGAGATTCCTGCTGGGCGAGGGAAGCCATAATGGTAATCAGCACCTCGCCCTTGGAATCAAGCGTGTTGATTCCTTCCTTTTCAAAGTAAACAGGAATGTTCTGAGCTTTGAGCTGTCTTATGTATTTAAGGCAGTCCAAAGTATTTCTGGCAAAGCGGCTGATGGACTTGGAGATTACCATATCAATTTCACCGGCCATACAGGCTTCAATCATTCTGTTAAACTCGGTTCTGTTTTTTGTGTTGGTGCCGGAGATGCCGTCATCGGCATAGATCCCCGCAAGAGTCCATTTAGGATTATTGCTGATGTACTCGGTATAGTGCTCCACCTGAGTTTCATAACTGGTGGCCTGCTCATCAGTGTCGGTGCTTACACGGCAGTAGGCCGCAACGCGCAGTTTCGGAGTTTCTTCAATACGGGCTTTGCTTTTTGTTCTGTGCGGATCTGCCGGTATAATCTTTACGTTAGCCATTCGTTTTCTCCTTAACTCTAATCAGGGAGTATTGGTATTCAGCCACTTCAGCCGGAGTACCTTTGTGCAGGCTGTCCTTATCTGAAAAGAAGAATTCAGCCGGTGCGGTTTTGGGTACCTTCGGCTTAAGAAGATTGGTACGGCTTAACGCCTTCATACGTCGTTCCCTTTCCTGTAAAGTTCGAGAATAGGTTTCTTCATCAATGAGAGGCGGATAAAAATCGTCTCCCAGATAACGGCGGTTCTGCAGAATTCTGCTGACGGAGCTTGCCGGAAGCTTAAGACCGACTTTCTCCGCAGAGGCACACAGGGACATACCATCAAGGTAATTACGGTAAAGTTCTCTGACAATTATGGCTTCTTTCTCATCAATAACCGCCTTACCATTAACAATTCTGTAACCGAGAGCTGTATTCCTCATTCAATTTCCTCCTTTAGTGTAAGACCGCATTTAAGTTCAAAACTGATTTCGTTTCGGGTTACTGTAGTAATGCTGTTAACAAATCTGCTGAACACTTCGTCACTGAAGTCAGTGAGCATTTCGCTGTAAGATGCAAAGGCGATAAGCTCTGAGGTTTCTCTAATAACGGCGCATTCACCTTTGGAATTCTGTTTGATGGCGTTAAGCTCAGTCCTGCATCTTGCTGCTCTGGCTTTCAGTTCGTTGTTTTCCTGATTGAAAAGAACCTGGTCGATGCACCCCTGCGCCATCAGCATGGTGATGGTATTCTGCTGTTCGGCAATATCTGAAATCTGCTGTTCAAGCGTGCTGATTCTCTGCATATCCTTGTTTTCAGAGTTTCCCTTTAATGCTTTGAGGTAGGGCATCAGAATGGTCTCTTTGGCAAAGATGAGCTTGTTCATCATGGTTAAAAATGCAAACTTTACCGTCTCATCCCTGACGAACTTCATGGAGCATCTGCTTTTGTCTCTGAGGTGGGTACTGCAGCACCATGCAGAATAACTTCTGCTTGATAAGGAATGGTGAATTCGGTGTTTGAAAATACCGCCGCATTCTCCGCAGACGATTTTTCCTGACAGGGCGCTGCGGTCTAAGAATTTTGCTTTTGCTCCCGGTATGCCTTTTTCTGAAGCTCGCTGAGCAATGATGGCGGCAACTGCTTCAAAATCCGCTCTGCTGATAATGGCTTCATGGTGACCATTGCTCCGGTATCTAGTTAGGTAGCCTTTGTTGAGGTGCCGGCTGAAGGACTCATCCGTAAAGGTTTTCTGAAAAACCGCATCTCCGATGTAAAATTCATTTCTCAGAATCCAGAATACCGTTGTAGAGCTCCATTCATTTTTTCGTATGGGCGGAACTCCATCACTGTTTAACCCCTTTGCGATGGTATAAGCTCCTTTGCCAGCCAAGGCTTCGGCAAAAATACGTTTTATAATCTCTGCCTCATCAGGAATTATGACAATGTCTTCACCTTCTCTTTTGTAGCCGTAAGGTAAAGAGCTTGATTTGAAGGTTCCGTTCAGAAACCTCCGCTCCAAACTCCATTTGCTGTTATTTGAAATTGAGCGTGATTCATCCTCGGCCATTGAGCTGAGAATTGACAGAATAAGCTCTCCCTCCATCGAACCGGTATTCAGATTTTCCTTCTCGAAGTAAATCGGAATGTTGAGCCTCAAAAGACTTCTCACCAAATCAATACAGTCCGTGGTGTTTCTTGAAAATCTGCTGATAGACTTGGTAAGGATATAATCAATCTTTCCTGCCCGGCAGTCTGCCATCAGTCTCTGCAGTTCCGGTCTGCTGTCCGACCTGGTTCCTGATATCCCTTCATCGAAGTAAATCCCGGCAAGCTCCCAGTTATCCTGCAGACGGATGTAATTTTCATAATGTGATTTCTGCGTTTCCAGACTTTCAAGCTGGGCATCATAGTCAGTGGATACTCTGCAGTATGCCGCCACTCGCAGTCTGGAGCATTGAACTGACTGATTCTGTTCTATTTTTCTTACTGTTTTCACTGTTCGTCCTCCCTTGTATATAAATCACTCTAACCAACACTTATATCAACTTGTTTTGGAAGTATTTCCTCAAGAAAAGGGTGATACGTCATACGGTTGATGTCTGTGATTTTCTCGTACTCTACGGGGGTGATAAGTCCCTTGGAAAGCAGTAACTCCACTACTCTCTGTGCCTGATGGTACTGGGCGTTGCGGATTATTTCGTCAGTTGTAGGTGCTGTCATTAACTCGTTCATAAATCGTT
>JAEEGK010003188.1_pt1 | contig 40995 bp, 31 predicted proteins | sample 8958771 | NCBI WGS metagenome assembly JAEEGK01 (sample SAMN16246547, study PRJNA631951) | gut metagenome | biome: gut microbiome; feature: rumen; material: SC-attached | host: Bos | place: Iran: Karaj | collected 2018-10
CCGGGTGGTGAAGGGCGGCAGTCTTGAGATAGGTCTTGCGTATTCACCCAAGGCAAGTTTTGAACATGACGTGATGGTTCGTGGTGGGGTCGAACCATCGCATACGATGTATGAGAAGAGCCGCCTGACTTTCAGTTTGGGTATGGTAAAGCGCTTTGGTAAAGGGAAGATTGTTCCACTTGCCCGTGTAGGAGGATTCTATGTGTTCAATTTTGAAAACATGGAAACCAGGTACTACATGTCAAACAAGATTTTCGAACAGAAGTGGGGGGACACAACGCACTTCGGTATCTATCTCGGCGGTGGTGTCCAGATGGCGGTAGGCAAGCATTATGCCCGCCTTCATGCCGACTGGTACAAGTCATTGGAAGAGACAGACAAAGGTAATATGATGAGATGGGGTCTTACCGCTGAGTTCGCGCTATAAAGAGACTTTTCTCTCGCTTATTTGAAAATCATGCTGCTGACCAGTGGAAGCTGCACCATCAGGTCTGTTTATATTGAGGAATAGTTATTAGTAATGAAAAAGGTATTATATGTATTGTTGTCCCTCACGATGTGTATGTTTGCATCATGCGGGAAAGATGATGATGTTGCTCCGGAACCGCAGCCGCAGCCGGAGCCGGAACCGATTGTTGTCAAGTATGCCGAGTACGAAACGAACGATGACTACGTAGACCTGGGAGTCGGCAATTTCATGATTGCTACCAAGAACTTAGGTGCCAAGCGGCCCGAGGACACGGGCTACTTCTTTGCCTGGGGCGAGACAGAACCCAAGGAGGTCTATTCGTGGGATACTTACAAGTTGCAAACCTTCCCAACATACTATAAGGAAGGTGAACTTCTTCAAGCTCAGAATGATGCAGCAACGGTCATCTTAGGCGAGGGATGGCGCCTGCCTACAGTTGATGAAGTGAAGTTCCTTGAGGATTCGTATACTACCGACGACAATTGTTCGAGGATGAGACCCACCATCAGCAACGGCGTTTACGGCTACCAGCTGATAGGCCCTAACGGCAACTCCGTTTTCTTTCCGTCTACCGGACGAATGCAGGGCAACGAACTGATAACCTGGGACAACGACACTAAGATGTGGTGCAAGAATAGTGCGAAGGGCAGGTCGTTGAAAGTCTTCACCATCGACCAGATAGATGTTTCGACCTTTTGGGAGGTTGACAGGTGCGAGGGGCTGCCCATACGTCCTGTAAAAGAACGGGGGGCTGCGCCTGACACCGTGTATCTGAAACTGAACGTCCTTGACCGCAACATTGCGGAAGCCCAACAGCTGCTGAACACCATCAATCCCGAGGAATATAGTGCAGCGAGCTATCAGGCGCTTGAACGGAACCATCAGCATGCTGTCGCCATGAGAGCATTTGCGATTGAGAACGACGGACAGAAGAAACATGCTTACTTAGGCAATATTAATAAGGTAAATATGGAGCTGCAGGATTCCATCGACTATGCATCCCATTTCCTGCGTATGGCTATCGTCGAGCTGGACCGTCTGCCCAAGGCCAGCGACATCAAGGCTGTAGACCTCGGACTGTCTGTGCGCTGGGCGTCAGCTAATTTAGGAGCGCGCACGGAAACTGAAAACGGCTTTTACATTGCGTGGGGCGAACTGTCGCCCAAGCAAGGACGTTACGAATGGGAAAGCTATAAGTTGTGCAAGGAAGTGTACGAAGGCGACAGGGATTACAGCAAGTTCTCCAAATACGTGACTGACAGCCGATGGGGCGAGGTGGACGGAAAGACACGACTCGACCTTGAGGACGATGCTGCCCACGAGTTCCTGGGCGGCGACTGGCGCATACCCACCCCAGAGGAGTTTCAGGAACTTGTGGACAACTGTACTTTCGAAAACGTACTGCTGAATGGCCATACTGTGATGAAGGCGACGGGGCCCAACGGCAACTGCATCTATTTCCCACATTCAGGGTCTACTCATGTGGTGGACGAAATATATTGTTGGACCACAGACATGAGCCCCGGCGCCAATCAGCATGCCATCTGTTATTCTATCCAATCTTTTTTTGGAGAGGGATACCAAACGTGGGAAGACCGATATGTCGGTATGACCATCCGTGCGGTTTGTCCGTGATAGAAGCAAGGGGTGGCTTTATGCCTTATTTCTTGCTCCTGTAGAATTTCTCGAGCGTGCGGTAGGCGTTCTCCTTCTCAGGCGAGGCGACTTCCTTTGATTCTACGTCGATCTTCATCACGGGTGCGGCATCGAGGTTGTCCTTGGTGATGGCCGTCCACTGGGGAAGACCCTTACCATTGGGATTGCCCGTCTTGCAGAAGTTGGCGTAGTATGTCAGGAACAGCTTCGAGATGGCGTAGTCCTCGTCCTGCCAGTCATAGTACTCGTTGGTGTCGAGGTTTCCCATAGCATACTCGATGTCGGCGGAGTGGACGGCACCGGGAGCAATCGTAGGCTGCTGAGCCTCTGCCTTCTTCTCTTCAGCGGTCTTCTCACGCACACCACCGGCCAAGCCTCCCGTCTTGTCGCCCATCTTCTCTGAAACCTGCGGGCGCGGGTGCATGTAGTGGTAGCGGTAGACGGGCAGGCCTGACTTGGCGTGGTAGTCGCAGACCTTCCAGGTGGGGAAGCCCGTGAAGAGGTCGGAGACGAGATCGAAGCCTTTCTGAGTCATGACGTCTTCGTCGGTCGTGATGCCGTAAGCCTCAAAGATTTCGTCGGTCGAGTTGCCAAACTGCGCTTTCAGGGCGTTCTTGTAGTTCTGCAGGGTAGGAGTCTGCCCCTGGAGTGCCTGCATGGGATGGGATTCGAGGGAGTTCCAGCCTGCGAGCAGCGGCACCTGGGCCTGCTCGCCACGCTCGAACACGGCGTCGGCACTCTCGGTCATGAAGAGGCCGTCGAGCACCAGCCTTGACATGCCTACGGGAGGGAAGGCCTTCTCGAGTGAGTCTGCATCTATCGCCCTGGCATCTGCTATACTGGCTATGCCTGCCCACTTGAGGAGGCGTGCACCTGCGGAGTCGGCTTCAGCCTGCGTGAGAGGCTTATTGGGCATCACCTCGGCACCTGAGGAGAGCATGGCGCCGGCAATCATATCCTTGGAGAGGGGCGAGCACATCAGGAGCGAAACGCTGAAAGAACCAGCCGACTCGCCCACGATGGTGATGCGGTCGGGATTGCCGCCAAATGCAGCGATGTTCTCCTTCACCCACTTGATGGCAGCCACCTGGTCGAGGTAGCCGTAGTTGCCACTTCCCTTGTAGTCGGAGGCTGCCGTGAGCTCCGGGTGGGCAAAGAAACCGAACACGCCCTCGCGGTAGTTGGCCGTCACGCCGATGACGCCCTCTTTGGCAATGGCGGAGCCGTCGTAGCGGGGCTCGCTGCCCGAACCGGCCATCAGTCCGCCGCCGTTGAAATAAATCAGCACGGGCAGGGCGTCGGCTGCGGTCTTTGCTGTCGTCCAGATGTTCAGGTAGAGACAGTCCTCGCTGCGGCCAGGGCCTCGGAACTGCATGTCGCCGAAGATATCGAGCTGCATGGGGTCGTTGCCGAATGTCTTGGCTTCACGAACGCCCTCCCAGGCCTGAACGGGCTGTGGCGCCTTCCAGCGGAGCTCGCCAACGGGAGCCTGGGCGAAGGGTACGCCGAGGAACTTCTTCACGCCGTCCTCCTCGAAGCCCTCAAGGACGCCATACTGGGTTTTTACCTGGAGAGTGACTTCATCTCCCTTCTGTGTGCAAGCGCTAAAGCAGCACAATGCTGCCATAGCTGTCATTATAATGGTCTTTTTCATTTTCGTTATTTTGTTGTTTTTCGATGTTTCGATGTTTCGATATTTCGATGCTTCGATGTTTCGATGTTTTAGGATTATCTGCGCAGCAGATTCATCTGGACTTGGGGCTTCATCACGTCATTGGCCTTGGTCTGCTGAGCTTTGGCATTGGCGGTGAGGGTAGCCTTGATGTCCTGCGACGAGGCTCCCACGAGGAATTGGTATTCGCCCTCGGCGACCACCCATGCAGAGGCAGCCTCGTCGAACGATGCCAGGTCGGCAGCCTTGACAGTCATGGTAACGGTCTCACTCTCGCCAGCCTTCAGCGCCTTGGTCTTGGCAAATGCCTTCAGCTCCTTGGCGGGCTTGTTGGCGGCCTTGTTGTCGGGTGCAGAGATGTAGAGCTCAACAACCTCCTTGCCCTCGTGCTCGCCGGTGTTCTTAATGGTCACGTTGACCTCGTAGCCGTCGCCCTTCTTGGCAATCTTGGCGTCGCTATACTCAAAGGTGGTGTAGCTCAGTCCGAATCCGAACGGATAGCTCACGGGCACGTCGAAGGAATCGAAGTAGCGGTAGCCCACGTAGATGTCCTCCTCGTAGTCGGTATAGTCGACGTTCTTCACGTTGCCCCTCTCGCCTGTGTTCATGAAGTCGACGCGGGCCGTCTGGTCAACAGGGAAGTTCTTCGAGGAGTAGGCATCGCTGAACTTCACGGGCCAGGTCATGGTGAACTTGCCCGAAGGCGACTGCTTGCCGCTAAGCACGTCGACCACGCTGTTGCCTCCCTCCTGACCGGCTTGCCAGGCACAGAGAATGGCATCGGGCAGGTCCTTCCACGAAGCAGTCTCGATGACGCCGCCGATGTTTAGCAGCACCACCACCTGTTTGCCCGCCTTGTGATAGACGTCGCACACCTGCTGGAGCAGCTGACGCTCGGAGACGCTGAGGTTGAAGTCGGACGACTTGCGGTCGAGGAACTCACCGGAGATGCGGCCGAGTGTGATGACGGCGATGTCGGCCGTCTCTGCCTGCTTTGCCAGCACGTCGGCAGTAAAACTCATTTCAGCGGGCAGTCCGGCAGGCATGAAGCGCATCATCATGGCGCGCTGCTTGTCGGTCTTCTCAATCTCGGCAATCTCTGCCTCGCGGGCCTTGTGGTAGTCGGTCCAGAAGGTCTCGTAGGCCTGCTTCAGCCCGTCGCTGACGGTATAACCGCCGTTCTTCAGACCGTCGAGCAGTGATACGACGTAGGCGTGGTTGACGTTGCCAGAGCCAGTGCCGCCGGCTATGAAGTCGTAGGAGGTGTTGCCATAGAGAGCCACGTTCTTAACGGTCTCAGCGAACGGCAGAGCCTTGCTGTTCTTCATCAGCACCATACCCTCGGCAGCCGACTGACGTGTCACAGAGGCGTGCGCCATCAGATCGGCCTTGTTGGAGTTCTGGTAGTTAGAGTACTTATAGCCCTGATAGCGTGGTGTCTTCTCCACAAGATTCAGAATGCGCTGAACGCTGCGGTCGAGATCGGCCTCGGCGAGCTTGCCACTCTTCACGCCGGCCACGATTGAGTCAAACTGCTCGTCCTTGCCCGGCTGCAGCATGTCGTTGCCGGCCCACATCTGCACGGCGCCGTCCTTGCCGCCAAACCAGTCGGTCATCACCGTTCCCTCGTAGCCCCACTCGTCGCGCAGGATGGTCTGCACCAGATCCTTGCTCTCTGAGGTGTAGACACCGTTTATATAATTATAGGAGGTCATCACCGTCCAGGGCTTTGCCTCCTTGATGGCAATCTCGAAACCCTTCAGGTAAATTTCGCGGAGGGCGCGCTGCGACATGCGGGCGTCGTTCTTCATGCGGTTGGTCTCCTGGTTGTTGGCGGCGAAGTGCTTGATGCTCGTGCCGACGTCGTTCTTCTGTACGCCGGTAATATAGGCAGCAGCCGTTTTGCCTGCCACTACGGGGTCCTCGGAATAGTATTCGAAGTTGCGGCCGCAGAGCGGATTGCGCATGATGTTGAGTGCCGGAGCCAGCAGCACGTCGGCGCCATACTCCTTCACCTCTTCACCAATGGCCTGGCCCACCTGCTCAATGAGCTGCGTGTTCCAAGTCGAGGCCAGCAGCGTGCCGATGGGGAAGTGGGTGCAGTAATAGGTAGCTGAGTCGCCTTCGCGGGTGGCATCGATGCGCAGTCCGGCAGGGCCGTCGGCCAGTACGATGGCTGGGATTCCGAGCGAGTCGAGAGGGTAGGTGGTGCCGGCGGCACCGGGAACAAGATTGCGTGTGGCGCCAATCACGGCGGCATTGCCTGAGAATCCAGCCATACCAGTACCAATCACGAAGTGGGCCTTGTCTTCGAGCGAGAGCTTAATCATCACTTCTTCCTGGTCGATGGTGTTCTTGGTTACTTTGTCAGATGTCGTACAGCCGATGGCAAGGGCTGCAACAGCGAATAAAGCTACTTTCTTCATAGTTATTCTTGCTTTTAGTTATTGGATGCTGCAAAGTTACACATTTATTTTGATATGGCAAAGTTTTTGGCGAAGTTACAAAAAAAAAAACTTCTGAAACATATTGAGGGTATCCCTGTGCAATATCTTTTATAATTTTGCAGCGGAAATTACTAACAAACATCAAAAGCAACGTACAGTTATGAACAAAACCTTGAAAACCTTGATGGCAGCAGCCCTCCTGTTGGCGCTGCCGTGTGGCGTGTCCGCCCAGAAGAAGGCTGCCGCCAAAAAGAAAGACAAGACCGAGCAGAAGGCTCAGCCTGATCCTAACTTCTACATCTTCCTCTGTTTCGGACAGTCGAACATGGAGGGCAATGCCCGTCCTGAGGCCGTCGACTTGGAGAGTCCCGGCCCGCGCTTCCTCTTGATGCCTGCCGTCGACTTCCCTGCCGCCAATGGCCGTCCTGAGCGCAAGATGGGTGAGTGGTGCGAGGCTTCGGCTCCGCTCTGCCGTGCTAACACCGGCCTTACGCCCGCCGACTGGTTCGGCCGCACCCTCGTGGCCTCGCTGCCCGAGAACATCAAAATCGGTGTTATCCACGTGGCCATCGGCGGTATCGACATCAAGGGCTTCCTGCCCGATAGCATCCCCAGCTATGTCGAGAAGAAGGCTCCGGGCTGGATGAAGGGTATGCTTCAGGCTTACGACAACAACCCCTACAAACGTCTTGTGGAATTGGCCAAGAAGGCTCAGAAGGATGGCGTCATCAAGGGTATCCTGATGCACCAGGGCGAGACCAACACCGGCGACCCGAAGTGGGCCGGCATGGTGAAGCAGGTCTATGAGAACCTCTGCGGCGACCTGCAGCTGAAGCCCGAGGAGGTGAACCTCTACGTGGGCAACATCGTTCAGGCCGACGGCAAGGGCGTCTGCATCGGCTGCAAGAAGCAGATCGACGAGCTGCCCCAGACCATCCATACCTCGCAGGTCATCTCCAGCGACAACTGCTCCAATGGTCCCGACCGTCTGCACTTCGATGCTGCCGGCTATCGTGAGCTGGGTTGCCGCTATGGCGAGGCTGTGGCCCGTCATCTCGGCTACGAGCCCAAGCGCCCGGCCAATCTGCCTGTGGCCATCAAGAAGATTAACGTGCCTGCCGATGCCGTTACAGGCGAGAACACCATTCCCGGCAATGAGTTCCCGAAGGTCGACTCTCAGCGTCGCGCCTACTTCCGCATCCAGGCTCCGCAGGCCAAGAAGATCGTCGTCGACATCTGCAACAAGAAGTACGACATGGAGCCTCAGGGTAATGGCATCTTCATGGCCGTTACCGATCCCCTGCCCGTGGGTTTCCACTACTATTTCATGAACATCGACGGCGTGAACTTCATCGACCCGGCCTCAGAGACGTTCTTCGGCACCAACCGTGAGGCCGGTGGTCTCGAGGTTCCCGAGGGGCCTGAGGGTGACTACTACCGTCCGCAACTGGGCGTGCCTGCCGGCAGCGTGCGCAGCATCCACTACTACAGCAACGAACAGAAGAAGTGGCGCCACGCCATGGTCTACACCCCTGCCGAGTACGACCAGAAGCAGGGCTTCAAGAAGCGCTATCCCGTGCTCTACCTGCAGCATGGCATGGGCGAGGGCGAGACCAGCTGGACCCTGCAGGGCCGTATGCAGCACATCATGGACAACGCCATCCATAGCGGCGAGGCCGTGCCAATGATTGTGGTCATGGAGAGCGGCGACATCAAGGCTCCGATGGGCCGCGGTCAGGGCATGGGCGACTATGGCGCTTCGTTCTATCCCGTACTGCTCAACGACCTGATTCCGTATATCGATGCCAACTTCCGCACGAAGACCGACCGCGACAACCGCGCTATGGCCGGACTCAGCTGGGGTGGCCACCAGACCTTCGACATCGTGTTCAACAACATGGATAAGTTCGCCTGGCTCGGCACGTTCAGCGGTGCCATCTTCGGCCTCGACCTGAAGACTGCCTATAACGGCGTGTTCACCAATGCCGACGAGTTCAACAAGAAGATCCACTACATGTATATGAACTGGGGCTCTGACGACTTCATCAAGAGCGGCGACATCGTCAAGGGCCTCCAGGAGATGGGCATCAAGGTCGAGGGCAAGGAGTCGGCAGGCACCGCCCACGAGTTCCTCACCTGGCGCCGTGGTCTCCACGAGTTCATCCCCCACCTGTTCAAGGGCGTGAAGTAACGGCTACTGCTTAGCGACTACGAATTTCACGAATTATACGAATTGCCAAAGTCCCTGTTCGTCAGCGAGGCTTCAATTCGTATAATTCGTGAAATTCGTTTGTCTGTGCTATAGCGCAAACTTTAGCGTCCTGTCACCAAGAGCCAGCAAATACACTTGTCCCTTTGTCAGAGTAATCTTATGGGTACTGTCGTTAATGACGGTATTCGCTACGGGTAAGCCATTTGCACCATACACAATACAGCGACTCTGCGGCTCAGCGTTGTAGATAACAACGCCATCGTCAACTACCTTGATGTCTGTCTTTGACTGCCTGGCAGAAAAAGTGCCCGACGTGTTATCCTTCTCGTAAACGATAGATATGGTCGCATCATTCATTATGGCTGGTGTCGTATAAACGTTACCGCTCTTTATAAGCGAAGATATATCTGTACCGTCTATCGTTGCCGTAAGGATTTTCCATCCAGTCTCTGGCCTGATTTCCAATTCTTGTCTTGTACCCTGTTTAACTTTCAGCTTCGTTATTCCGCGCCCATCTTTCATTGTCAGCCAAACGTATTCTACCATCTCGCCTCTAGCCTCTTCGATCCTTAGAAATTCGCGCCAGCCGTCAAAGCGTATATACAGCTCTTTCGTACTGGCAGGTACATACAGTACCCCATTACGTAGCGTGTTCTTGGAAAAGACATCTTTACAGTTAAATGGCTCGGTTATCTCAGAACGGACTGTCAAGAGATTATCACAATAATAGAAAGCACCATCTCCTATACTTGTAACACTTTCTGGAATTGTGATTGAGGTCAGACCGAGACAATATTCGAATGCATAATTACCAATGGTCGTCACTGAATTGGGGATTGTCATGCTCGTAAGGCCAGTACAGCGTTGGAACGCATAATTACCGATGCTTGTCACTGAATTGGGGATAGTCACGCTCGTGAGCCCAATACAGTCCTGGAACGATTCAGAACCGATGCTCGTCACGGAATTCCCGATATTCACGCTCGTCAGGCTGCTACATTCACGGAACGCACCACCATCGATGCTCGTCACGGAATTGGGGATGTTCACACTCGTAAGGCCAGTACAGCCAGAGAACGCATAATGACCGATGCTTGTTACTGAATTGGGGATAGTCACGCTCGTGAGCCCTATACAGTCCTGGAACGCATACTCTCCGATGCTGGTCACAGAGTTGGGAATATCAATGCTCGTCAGGTTAGTACAATATCGAAACGCAGAACCACCGATACTGGTCACGGAATTTGGGATAACGGTTTCTTTACACCCTACAATCAAAATGTTGGATTCTGTCTCTATTATTGCATTACATCCATTGCGGGAATCATATTTACTATTGCCTTCTGAGACTTGTATGCTCGTAAGGCCACTACATTCATAGAATGCCCCCCCTCCGATATTGACCATGGAGTTACCGATGAAAATGCTCGTTAGGCTTCTACACCAACTGAAAGCAGACTCCCCTATGCTGGTCACGGAGTTGGGAATGGTTAAGCTCGTCAGGCCACTACAATTATAGAAAGCTTTCTCCCCGATGCTGGTCACAGAGTTGGGGATGGTCAAGCTCGTAAGGCCACTACAATTATAGAAAGCAGATTCTTCGATACTAATAACGGAGTTGGGAATGCTGATGCTGTTCAAATCGCTACAGGCTTGGAAAGCAGAACCACCGATGCTGGTCACGGAATAGGTTGTCCCATTGTATGTGACAGATTCAGGAATAATGAGGTCGCCAGTGTATTCTTTATAGGAATAATAAGAACTTCCCTGATAAGTGACCGCCAATTCGGTTTTGTTATTAATATAGTTGTAATAGATGGTTACACCATCCGCATTCTTCACCTCAATATTGTGGGCGGATGCATTAACGCCCATCATACCAATGAACAGGGCGAATAGGAATTTGATACTTTGTTGTTTCATAATCGTTCTGTTTTTAAAATAATATTTCCAATCAAAATGGCACAAAAAAAACGTGAGCATTTTACTTCGCTAACGTATTCTAAGGTATCTCCAAACACCTATGCCACTTAACGAGCAAAAGCCCACGCCAACGGCGTGAGCATCCTTGCTTTACTCTTGTGGCATTCTTTAATTTTGGAGATTTCTAGAATACAAGATTTTGCGGACGCTTCAACGTATATGTTTGTTTAATCTTTCTTCAGCCCATAGGCATTATCAGTTTTGTTGGTTCAACATTATTTCTTGTATTTCTTACTGAACAGGTCGGAATGAGTGCCTGTATTCAGCATCACGAGTATCAACTCTTGATCGTGCTGCTCCCAGATTAGCAACCAGTTGGGTTGGATGTGGCATTCCCACTGACCTTTGCGGGCACCGTGCAACTTGTGTGGTTTGTATTCTGATGGCAGGCGTCCGTCGCGTTCGAGTAAAGACATAACTTTACGCAAGTCGTCCATTGGATAACCCCGCTTGATGCAACGTGCCATATCTCTATCAAAAGAGTTGGTCGTCTTAATCGTGTATGCCATCAGAGTCCGAAGCTTTTGAAATACTCGTCTACAGAGGCATGGGTTGTAACACGCCCTTCGTCCAGGTCACGGAGTGAAAGTTCATAGGACGAATAACGCTTGCGGCGCGGTACGGTGATTTTACCGACGCCTTTGAGCATGCTGATGGCGCGCTTGATGTCCTTCAGCTTCGACATGTCTTCGATGTTTACCAATATTTGGCCTTCTGCCGGCACTGTTGTTGCTTGCATATTGTATCAGTTTATTATTGTCGCCTGCAAATTTAGCGAATAATTCTGAACTGACAAAGGAAAACGGGGAAAAAGTTTGCCAGGGCAAGACATACTGTGATTAACCTCATAACCTCACTTGATTGCTTGAAACGCCGATGTAGGCAGGGGTTTCAGGAGGTGAGATTACTCGTGAAAACCTCACTTGTACCTCACTTCAAGAGGGGCGAGTGAGGTTGGGAGTGAGGTTAGGAGTGAGGGTCGGTAATCGTGAAAACGCTTTGTGAATCAGGGTTTCAGGAGAGTGGAGTGAGGTTAAGGGCAGTTTCGCGTTTTTTCGCACGAGGCGGCGGTTCATGATGCTGAGGCGGCGGGTTAGCAGGCTTTACCCGCCGGGTTGAGGGGCTTTACCCGGCGGGTAACTACGCTTTACCCGGCGGGTAACTGGTATCACGCTGAAAACAACGGTCAGAGCTTGACGGAGGAGATGTCTACGAGGTTGTTGACGATGGCGTAGATGGTGAGACCGGCGGGGCTGTGTATCTGCAGCTTGCGGGCAATGTTGCGTCGGTGGGTGATGACCGTGTTTACCGAAATGCAGAGGTGGTCGGCTATCTCCTTGTTCTGCATGCCCTGCACGAGGGCGATGATGACTTCGCGTTCGCGGTCGGACAGCTGTTCAGAATTCTGCGTGCCGCTCTTGAACACCATCTCGGAGATGTTGCGGGTGACGTCGCTCTGTCGTGCCGTCTGTTCGATACGCCGGATGGCAGGCACGAAGATGTGGTCCTCGACCATTGCGTGCTGGCGCAGCCACACCTCGTTCTCGTAGATGTCGTGGAGTGTGGCGGTGAGCTGGTTGTTGTGCAGGCCGTCCTGTGGCAGGTATTTGATGATGAGCAGCTTCAGTTCACGCAGTTTCTTGTCGGTGGCGCTGTGGTGCTTCGAGAATGTGTCTACGTTGTAGTCGGTCTTGGGTTGGCCGTCGAGCAGTGATTGCACGTATGGGAATAGCGTCTTCTGCTCGTAGCGCATGTGTCGTTGTATCTCGTGGGCATACTCGTCGTACATGCGCAGGATGAGCTTGTCCAGCGAGTCGTGCTCGTTGAGCGACTCCATCAGTTCGCGGCGTATGTAGGGCAGCTGGAAGTCGAGGAAATAGGCGTGACTGGCTTCGAGGTAGTGCAGCAGGGTGGGGACGGAAATGTGCTGGTCGGCCTCGAACTCGCCTTGCCCGTTGGCTGTGAAGTTGATCACGGCGAGGAATGTGTGAGTGTCAACGCCGTTGTCGTCGCAGGTTTCCTGTACGGTCTTGTCGCCGAAGCCCAGGCTGATGCCGAAGCTGCCAAGCGACTGCAGGATGTCGTAGTTGTCGCGAATCAGGGAGCTCATCTTGTCGTCTGGTTCGTACATTTTCAGCTTTTTCATACTCAATAATGATTATCGGGTGCAAAAGTAGCCATTTTTCTACAAATATGCAATAATAAATAATAGGTATTTGGACGCCTTCACTTGCCGCCGGAGCCATTTTCAAGCGCGATTTCACTATTTTTAGGTATTGTGCCGGCCTGCAAATCTTCATACCTTTGCACCTCGAAAAGTACAAAAAAACTGAATGAGTGTATATGAGAAAGATTGTTTGTCTGACAACATTGTTGGCGGCAGCCCTTGCAGCTGAGGCTCAGGTCAATACCGCCGACAGCGTGACTCAGCATGCCAGCGGAAACCGGCTGAGTGTGGGCGGTTACGGCGAGGTGGCACTGAGTCGTGAGTTCTTTAGCGACCACGTGAATCGCTATTCGAGTCCTGCCAATTACCGTGACGACCCTTCGCACGGGCGCTTCGACATTCCCCATGCTGTCATCTACATGGGCTATGACTTCGGCCGGGGCTGGACGTTAGGCACGGAGATTGAGTTTGAGCATACGGGTACGGGCTCGGCTATCGAGAACGAGGCCGACGAGGCTGCCGAGTGGGAGTATGAACAGGAGAAAGGCGGCGAGGTGGAGCTGGAGCAGCTTTGGATCAACAAGCGCTTCTCGCGGTCGGCCAACCTGAAGATAGGCCATATCATCGTGCCCGTCGGACTGAATAATGCCTACCACGAACCGCTCAACTATTTTACGGTGTATCGGCCTGAGGGCGAGAACACCATTCTGCCCTCGACATGGCACGACACGGGCGTCTCGTTCTGGGGGCGCAGCGGTAAGTTCAAGTATGAGGCAATGGTCGTGGCAGGGCTGAACGCCATGCTCTTCAACCGCGACAAGTGGATTCACCATGGTGCCGGCTCGCCTTTTGAGTTCAAGCCTGCCAACCAACTGGGCGTTGCCGCCCGTATGGACTGTTTTGCCATGCCTGGCCTGCGAATCGGACTGAGCGGCTTTCTCGGCAATTCGGCTCACAACACATACCCCAACGACCTGAAGGGCGAGGGCAAACCCTACGACAAGGTGAAGGGTACGGTGGCCGTCGGTTCGGTGGATGTGACTCTGAACCGCTGGAACTGGATTGTACGAGGTCAGGCCGACTATGGTTACGTGGGCGATGCCGACAAGCTGAACACCATCAAGGATGCCAAGGCCCACGCCTCGAACTCGCCGGTGAAGAGCGCCATGATAGGCAAGAATGCCGTCAGCGTAGGCCTTGAGGCGGGCTATGACGTGTTCTCGCAGATAGAATGCCTGCACCGCAACGAACAGCAGCTCTACGTGTTCGGACGCTACGAGTACTACGACAGCTACATACCTTCGGGCAACAAGGAGATGTTTGACTACACAAATGTCAACCGTCTGGCCTTCGGCGTGAACTACCATCCCGTGGAGGGCGTCGTGATAAAAGCCGATTACAGCCTTCGGAAGATGAAGACACCCTACAACAACGAGCCGAGCCTGAACATTGGCGTGGCGTATGAGGGATTCTTCCTTTAAGTGATTGTCGTGAACCAAGAATAATAATGTATTAATAAAACAACGGTTATGAAAAAGTTATTTATGTATGCCATGCTCTTTGCAGCATGCTGCATGGGATTAAGCTCATGTTCAAGTGATGACGACGACAACAAAGACGGCGGCCTGGCTGAGAAGGACCAGGCCATGCAGGCCATTGTCGGCCAGTATGTCAACAATGTCGTGTTCCCCATCTACAAGTCGCTGGCTGCGCAGACCTCGACGCTGTTCGACCAGCTGGTGGAGGCCAAGGCCAAGTTGCGCGCAGGAACGCTCGCCCAGGGCGACATTGACAAGATTTGCGAGACCTTTATCGCTGCCCGCTCGGCGTGGGAGAGCAGCGAGTCGTTCCTCTACGGGGCTGCCACCGACTTTGGCATCGACCCCCACATCGACACGTGGCCGCTCGACCGCACGGCTCTGGCCAAGGCGCTGAGCAGCGCAGAGATTATCGACGACCTGGACGACTTGGAGGACGGCGGCATCGACAATGCCCGTGCCCTCGTGGGCGAACAGCAGCTGGGATTCCACGGCATTGAGTTCATCATCTTCCGCAACGGCAAGAACCGCTCGCTCGCTGCCTTAAAGGGTGTTGAGGACGACGAGGCTTTCAGTGGCCGTAACATCACTGGCGAGCAGGAACTCGTCTTCGCTGCAGCCGTTGCCGGCGACCTGCGCGACAAGTGCTTCCAGCTGGAGGTGAGCTGGCTGGGCGACCAGGCTCCCAAGGCTCATCAGGAGCGTGTCGAGGAGTGCGAGTTCCCGACCACGGTGGCCGGTGGCGACGCCTCCTATGGCGACAACATGCTCAATGCCACCAAGGCAGGCAGCACCCTGGCCACCTGGCGCGGCGTCATGTCGACCATTCTCGTGGCTGGATGCAGCAACATCTGTGCCGAGGTGGCCGGACAGAAGATCGGGCAGGCCTATCTGGGTACCGACCCCGACTACATCGAGTCGCCCTACAGCCAGCGCTCGTACTACGACTTCTTCGATAACGTCAGCAGCATTCAGTACAGCCTCTACGGCCAGCAGTCGGCATCGGCTCACGCCAACAGCATCATGACCTATCTTGAGAAGTATAATGCCACGATGGCAGCCAGCCTGAAGACAAAGCTCAATGCTGCCCTCTCGGCCCTTGACAAGGCCAAGGCCGGCACTCCGTTCGTTGTCGACTCTCACAGCACCAATGCCAAGGTTGCCATGGACGCCATCAACGCCCTTGACGATGCCATTAACGAGGCTGCTTCATGGATTGCTCAGAATTAAGACTATACAACAGTAAATGATGATGGGAAAAAAGAAATATCACTTCTTGGTCATGGCGGCTCTCGTTGCGGGGGGCGCCACGACCTCGTGTTCTGACGACGACAGTACGAACACGACAACCGTCGTCCCAACCGACGACGAGAGCTTCGTAGGCAAGGCCGTAGGCAACTTCACGGCAGAGGAATGGTTCGTGGGTGGCCAGAAGGGCACCACGATGAACGTTACCCAGGGATGCTACGAGGACGAGACTCCGGCCGTCACCGAAATGGGACTGACGGAGGCGTTCAATCGTGGCGAGCAGTTCTTCGAGCGCAATGTCACCGAGTTCCAGTCACCCTTCAACGGCCTTGGCCCGGCCTATGTCCGCAAGTCGTGCCTCGACTGCCACCCGGCCTACGGTCATGGCAAGCGCGTCACGCAGTACCGCGCCGAGTGGGGCAATGGCTACTTGCTTGTAGTCTATCATCCTGCTGACGGTCAGAACAGCGATGACGGCCCCTACGTTGCTGAGGTGACAGGCATGCCCCAGACACGGGCCGTGAGTCCCTTCCTGCCGCCTATTGACGAGAGTGGCATTCACCTCAGCTGGCTGCCGCTGATGGCCATGGCCGACGACAGCGAGATCTCGGCCACGCAGTTCCCTGACGGTGAGCGCTATGAGCTGATATATCCGGAGCTGAACATCGACCGCGAGGCCTTCAACACTAATCCCACACCATGGGAGACGGGCAATGGGGCCGTGGCCTTCCGTCTGGAGAGCACCATCGGCATCATTGGTACGGGACTGCTTGACGCCATCCCCGACGACAGCATCCGTGCGCAGTACCAGCGCGAGGCTCCCTTTGCCGAGCTTAATCCCGCCTTCTGGGATAAGGAGAAGAACGACTTCGCCGCTTCGGCCTGGTATGTCAATGCTTCGAGCGGTGTTGAACAGGTGAACCGCCTGAAGAAGTTTACCTATGCCATGACGCGAGGTTCGCTGCAGGATGGTGCCGGTGCCAATGCCATTTGGAACATTACCAACGTCTCGCGTTCCGACCGCCCGAAACTGTACACCACCGCTGCATGGGCCAAGGCCATGTCGGAGAACCAGAAAGTGATTGCCGCCATTAAGAGAGACCCCACGTCGCCCTACTATGCCGACGGCAGCGACGAGGGCATCCGCGACGCCGTCTACAACCTGCTGCTGCCCTCTACCAACCAGTTTGACAACGCTTGGCACAACTTCGAGCCCGAGATGTCGGACAACAACTTCTGGGCCTTCCAGGTGTGGCACCGAGGTCTGGCCATTCCCCGTGCCCGCAACCTGCAGGATCCGGATGTTCAGCGCGGCAAGCAGGTCTTTAATGAGATTGGCTGTGCCGCCTGCCACCGTCCCTCTTGGAAGACGACGACCGACAACTACTGGAATCCGCAGATTATCGCTGCACAGAACCTGCAGCTGCCCCGCTATCAGAACCAGACCATCTGGCCCTACACCGACATGATTCAGCACCGGCTGTACATGAAGAACGGCATCCACGGTTCGTGGTGCCGGACCACTCCGCTCTGGGGACGTGGACTGTCGCTCATCAACACGGGAGCTGAGGACCGGCTGCACGACTGCCGTGCGCGCAACGAGATAGAGGCCATCATCTGGCATGGCTACTCGAAGAAGAGCGATGCCTATGCCTCGACACTGAAATTCTATAAGCTGCCAAAGGCCGACCGCGACGCGGTGGTGAAATTCCTGCGTGCTATCTGATGAGAAAACTGAAAAGAATCAGCCTGATACTGGCCCTGCTCACGCTGGCAGGGCCAGTTCTTGCCAAGCCACGTGTGCTGCCGCAGAAACAGGCCGCACATTTCTGTCGGTTGATGATGAACGACGGTGATGGTGGTATCTATCCGCTTGCCGTCTATGCCCGACGTCTCACGATGCTGCTTTGCGGTGACGACCATTACGGCGACTACTCTGCCGAACAGGTGTTTACAGGGCTCGTGTTCTTCTACGACGACTGGCAGCAGGAGCCTCTGCCTTACAGCCGTGGGCAGGGCCGTATGCTGATGGAGGAACTGCACAGCGGGCTGACACTGCGCTTGTTTCCACATATAGAAAACAGACGGGTAGCCTGGTACGCTCCAACCGACCAGCTACCCGACTCACTTGACTCCGAGCACCAGAAATACATACGAGAAGTATTTCCGCGTTTGAACACCTTGATACAGGCTGGCGACTGGAAGTCTGTCGATGACTTCATCGACCGCATCATCCGGTATCAATGTGTGTATGGAAACGCTTAGGGAAACAGCGAACACGCCGTAATCATGGCTCCGCTTATTCCTCCATTTGGGCCTTGACGAACAGTTTCTTCACGAACTTCATGTCGTGCCGGACCATAATCTTCACCAGGTCCTCGAACGACGTCTTCTGCGGGTTCCAGCCCAGCTTGGCCTTGGCCTTGGCGGGATTGCCGAGCAGCTGGTCGACCTCAGCGGGGCGGAAGTACTTCGGGTCGACCTCGACCAGCGACTTGCCCGTGGCCTTGTCGTAGCCTTTCTCGTCGATGCCGTCGCCGCGCCACTCCAGTTCGATGCCCACTTCGCGGAAGGCCAGCGTGCAGAACTCGCGCACGGTGTGGTACTCGCCGGTGGCAATGACGAAGTCGTCGGGCTCGGGCTGCTGCAGGATGAGCCACATACACTCGATGTAATCTTTGGCGTAGCCCCAGTCGCGCAGCGAGTTCAGGTTGCCGAGATAGAGCTTGTCCTGATAGCCCTGGGCTATGCGGGCGGCGGCCAGCGTGATCTTGCGGGTGACGAAGGTCTCGCCGCGGCGCTCCGACTCGTGGTTAAACAGGATGCCGTTGCAGCAGAACATATTGTACGACTCGCGGTAGTTCTTCATAATCCAGAAACCGTAGAGCTTGGCCACGGCGTATGGCGAACGGGGGTAGAAGGGCGTGGTCTCCGACTGGGGCACCTCCTGCACCTTGCCGTAGAGCTCGGATGTCGAAGCCTGGTAGATGCGGCACGTCTCGGCCAGTCCGCAGATGCGCACGGCCTCTAGCAGGCGCAGCACGCCGTTGGCATCGGTGTCGGCAGTGTACTCGGGCACGTCGAACGACACCTTGACGTGGCTCTGTGCGGCGAGGTTATAGATTTCCGTCGGGCGAACCTTCGAGATGACGCGCACGAGCGACGACGAGTCGGTCATGTCGGCCCAGTGCAGGTTGACCAGGCGGGCCTTCTTCATGTCGCGCACCCACTCGTCGAGGTACAGGTGCTCAATGCGGGCGGTGTTGAACGACGACGAGCGGCGCATGAGGCCGTGAACCTCGTAGCCTTTCTCAATGAGAAACTCAGCCAGGTAGCTTCCGTCCTGGCCCGTGATACCGGTAATAAGGGCAACTTTCTTTTCTTCCATATCTCAATATTAGCTTTTCACTCTTCACTTTTCACTTTTCACTCTTCACTTCTTAACTCTCTCCGCTGAACTGCTTGATGCGCTGTTCCTCGGACATTTTACATATTAATAAGGTGTCGTTACACTCGGCCACGATATAGCCCTCCAGTCCCTGAACGACCACGCGCTTCTCCTGCGTGGTGTGAACGATGCAGTTGTGGCTCTCGAACATGTTGATGTCCTGACCGATGCAGACGTTGCCGTAGAGGTCCTTGTGGCTCTGCTGATGCAGCGAGCCCCACGTGCCGAGGTCGCTCCAGCCGAAGTCGGCAGGGCAGACGAAGATTTCCTCGGCCTTCTCCATGATGGCGTAGTCGACCGAGATGCTTTCACACTCGGGGAACCGCTGGTTAATCATCTCCTGCTCCTTGTCGGTGCCGTAGTAGGGCAGCATCGACTCGAATATCTTGGCCATTGTCGGCTGGTACATGCGGAAGGCATTGACGATGGTGTTGATGTTCCAGATGAAGATGCCGGCGTTCCAGTAGTAGTTCGGCTGCTTGATGTACTGCTGGGCCGTCTCCAGGTCGGGCTTCTCGCGGAAGGAGTCGACGTGGAAAATGCCCTTGTTGCGCAGCGAGTGGACGGCGAGGTTGGCCTGGATGTAGCCGTAGCCGGTCTCCGGGCGGTTGGGCTTCATGCCGAGGGTGACGATGGCGTCGGTGTCGCAGGTGAAGCTCATGCACTCTTTAATGACGCGCTGGAACTCCTTGACATCCATGACGATATGGTCGGAAGGTGTCACGACGACGTTAGCCTTCGGGTCTGTCGACTTGATGCGCCAGGATATGTAGGCGATGCAGGGAGCGGTATTGCGGCGGCACGGCTCGCAGAGAATGTTGCTGCGGGGCATGTCTGGTAGTTGGCTGGCCACGATGTCGGCATATTTCTGGTTGGTGACAACCCAGATGTTTTCAGGCTTGATGAGGTTGCCGAATCGCTCGACGGTCATCTGTAGCAAAGTCTTGCCGGTGCCGAGCACATCGATGAACTGCTTAGGGTGTTCGGCGGTGCTCATTGGGTAGAAGCGGCTGCCGACGCCGCCTGCCATAATGACTAAATGGTTGTTAATCTGTTTCATGCTCTACAATCTTTTTCTTGAATATGTGCTTGATAATAAGGTATGCTACAGCAATGAGCAGCAGGCCGATAATGGCAATCTTGATGTACTCTGCATACTCGCTGATTTTGTCGTTCAGCTGCTCCTCGGGCACGATGGCGTGCAGATACCAGCCCAGGGCGGCCAATACCGAGTGCCAGCCGCCGGCACCGATGGTGGTGAAAAGCAGGAATTTCCAGTAGTTCATCCGGGCCAGTCCGGCAGGGATGCTGATGAGGTGGCGGATGACGGGCACAAAGCGTCCCGTCAGCGTGGCGGCCACCCCGTGGTCGTCAAAGTATTTCTCGCTCTTCTCTATCTTCTGCTGGTTGAGCAGACAGAGGTGGCCGAGGCGGCTGTTGGCGAAGCGGTAGACCACGGGCCGTCCCACGTAGAGGGCAGCGAAGTAGTTGATTGAGGCGCCGACGTCGGCTCCGATGGTGGCAAACAGGATAATCAGCAGCACGTTCAGTGAGCCGCCGGCGGCGTGGTAGGCTGCTGGTGTCACCACAAACTCCGACGGCACGGGCACGACGGTGCTTTCCAGCAGCATCAGCAGGAATATCGTCGGGTAATTCAGGTTGTTCAACAGTGTGCTAAGTATATTCATCTCTTTTCACTCTTCACTCTTCACCTTTCACTTTTCACTCTTCACTTTTCACTTCTCACTCTTCACTTCTCACTTCTTCAGTTCCTTCAACATATATTCGTAATAGTCTTCGGGTTTCATCCCCTCGGGGAAGAGGTGCGAGAGCACCAGCTTGGCCTCTTCGGGATTGCGCTTGCAGCATATCTGCAGGTAGTCAAGGAACTCCTGATCGTGCTTCAGCTCGTAGCAGCAGAGAGCCATATAGCCGTAGCCTTCGTCCCAGTCGCTGCTCACGTACTTGAAGAAGCTTCTGAACATCCTGTATGCCGCCTCGACATAGTGATTGTCGTAAAGCGATACGATAATACGCATCAGCGTCCGTGGGGAGTTGCCCGACTGCTGCACGGCCTGCTTGAAGATGGTCTCAGCCTCCTTCCTCTTGCCATTGCCTAACAGGATGTGACCTTTCACGACGAGCATGTCCACGTGGTCACAGTCCAGCACTTCGGTCTGGTCGATATAGTAGAGCGCCGTCTCGGGCATCTTCAGCTCGCTGTAGGCAAAGCCCAGTTCCTGATAGATTTCCACCAGGTAGGGCGAGTCGTCGGGAGATGCCTCCTCAGCCTTGAGCAGTTGCCTGACTGCTTCCTCGTATTGGCCGAGGTTGATGAGGCATGTACCCTGATGCAGCAGTCCGAACTCGTCGTCGGGCTCCTTCTCGCTGTAGCGGCGGTAGTAGTCGAGCGCCTCCTCGTAGTTTTCTAATCGGAACAGACCGTTGGCCTTGGCCAGCAGGCCCTCTGCGTCGTCCGGGTCGATGGCAATGGCATATTCGCTGCTGGTCACCGAGGCGCTGTAGTCCTCCTTCATGTATTGTGTGCTGGCCAGCGCGTTCCAGTAGCGTTTCTGGAAGGGGTCGCGGTCAATCAGCTCGTTGAAGATGCGCTCCGAGTCGTCGTACTTGCCCAGTCCGAACAGCGTGCGGCCCATCATCTCCTTGAAGTCGTCGCTGCCGTCCTGCTTGGCGCGCATCATCCACTCCATAGCCTTCTCGCTGTAGCCGTAGTCGGTATAGAGGTTCACCACGTCGAGCACGAAGTCCTGCCACTCCTCCTGCGGACACTCCTTGAACTGCTCCAGCAGGTATTCGTCGGCCTTTTCCACTTCCTCCTGGGCTATCCATATCTCAGCCCGGCAGTAGGTGTATTCGGGCAGGTCGTGGTCGATGATCTGCGACAGATAGTTCTCGGCAGCCTCGAAGTCGTTCTGACTGATGGCATTGTGTACCTGATAGTTCAGGGCGACCACTGAGTCGGGCTGCAGTTCGAGGGCGCGGTCGAGTGCCTGTTGGGCATCATCGTAACGACCTTCCTGCTGGTAGTAGTCGGCTATGTCGGCCAGGTCGTCGACATCCATGAATACTGGCTGTCCCGACTTCACCGTCCGCTCATAGTCTTCCAGCATCTCGCGGAACTCCTCGTCGTCAAAGTACCCGTCGTCCACTTTTCACTCCTTCACTTCTTCACTTCTTCACTCCCTCCTGGTAATCACTCCCCTCCCTCACAGGGAGGGGCCGGGGGTGGGTCTCCTCACTTCTTCCACGTATCCTTCAGTCCGACAGTCTTGTTGAACACAGGATGCTCGGGCGTCGAGTCGCTGTCGGGCGTGAAGTAGCCGATGCGCTGGAACTGCAGATAGCTCAGCGGCTTCATCTCAGCGGCAAACGGCTCGATGTAGCAGTTCTTGAGTATGGTCAGCGAGTCGGGATTCACAATCTGCTTCATGGCCGTCACGGCGTCGCACTGCTGCGCCTCGCGGATGGCAGCCATCTCGTCGCGCGGGTTCTCCACCTTCCACAGACGGTCGTACAGGCGCACTTCGGCCTTCACGGCGTTGTGGCATGATACCCAGTGCAGCGTCTTTCCCTTGATCTTACGGTCGGCGCCGGGCAGTCCGCTGCGCGTCTCCGGGTCGTAAGTGCAGTAGATGCAGGTCACGTTGCCGTTCTCGTCGACGTCGCAGGCCTTCTCCTCGTTGCACTTGATGATATAGGCATTCTTCAGGCGGACCTCCTTGCCGGGGGCCAGACGCATGAACTTCTTCTCGGCCACCTGCTGAAAGTCGTCGCGCTCTATCCACAGCTCGCGGCTGAACTCCACCTCGTGGGTGCCGTCGGCCTCGTTCTCGGGATTGTTCACGGCGGTCAGCATCTCGGTCTGGCCTTCGGGGTAGTTGGTGATGACCACCTTCACGGGGTCGAGCACGGCGGCGACGCGCTGGGCACGGCTGTTCAGGTCGTCGCGGACGACGCTCTCAAGCAGCGCCATGTCGTTCAGGGCGTCGAGCTTCGTGTAGCCTATCTTGTCGATGAACTTGATGATGCTCTCGGGCGAGTAGCCTCGGCGGCGCAGACCGCAGATGGTCGGCATGCGGGGGTCGTCCCAGCCGCTGACCATACCCTCGTTGACCATTGCCAGCAGGTTGCGCTTCGACATCAGCGTGTAGTTCAGGTTCAGCTTGTTGAACTCCGTCTGGCGCGGGCGGTTGTCCTCGATGTTGTCGGTCTCGCCTCGCCATTCTTTCATCCACGTGACGAACAGGTCGTAGAGGGGACGGTGCTCGACGAACTCCAGCGTACACCACGAGTGGGTGACGCCCTCCAAGTAGTCGCTCTGTCCGTGGGTGAAGTCGTACATCGGGTAGGCGTTCCACTTTGAGCCAGTCTTCACGTGCGGAATGTTCAGCACGCGGTAGATGAGCGGGTCGCGGAACAGCATGTTGGGGTGGGCCATGTCAATCTTGGCGCGCAGCACCAGTGTGCCCGGCTCGCACTTACCGCTGTTCATATAGTCAAACAGCTGGAGGTTCTCCTCGACGGGACGGTCGCGGAAGGGCGAGTTGGTGCCCGGCGAGGTCGTCGTGCCCTTCTGCTGGGCAATCACCTCGGCCGACTGCTCGTCGACGTAGGCGCGGCCCTGCTTGATGAGCCACACGGCGAAATCCCACAACTGCTGGAAGTAGTCGGAGGCGTAGTAGACGTTGGCCCACTCGAAGCCCAGCCACTTGATGTCGTGCTCGATGCTCTCAATGTATTCGGTGTCTTCCTTCACGGGGTTCGTGTCGTCGAAGCGCAGGTTGCACTCGCCGCCGTATTTCTTGGCCAGTCCGAAGTCGATGGCAATGGCCTTGGCGTGCCCGATGTGCAGGTAGCCGTTAGGCTCCGGCGGGAATCGCGTCTGCAGCCGACCGCCGTTCTTGCCGGCAGCCAGGTCGTCAATCACTTTCTGTTCTACGAAGCTTACAGACCGCTTCTCATCGTTCTCAATGGTTGTTTTCTCTGTCATATTTCACCTATCTTCTTTTTTACGCTGCAAAGGTACTGCAAAATCCTGAAACCGCCAAACCTTTTTCCGCTTTTAAGAGCAAAAAAGCGACATCCCTTATGAAATGCCGCTTTTTAGTAAACGCTGATTCTTTAGCCGCTAATTACTGCGACCTGCCCAAGATGTAGTCGATGAGTTTCGTCACGTCGGCCATGTTCACGAAGCCGTCGTTGTTCAGGTCGCCCTTCTGGCCAATTGACGTATCAGCCTTGCCGAGTATTTCGTTGACAAGCAACGTAACGTCATTCTCATCCAATGTGCCGTTACCGTCAAAATCGCCATTTTGTTTTGCTGGATCACCCTCTATCACGAAGAAGAACTCCTTCCACTGGTCGGCCTCTTGGTAAGCAGGACTGTAATGCTTTGCTTCTTCATAACTATTTTACTCCCAAATAAAAGATTCAATGTTCTTGAAATTGCTTTCTGTAGATGTTTCTACAACTTTAGTTATAACACCATCGCTTAAGGTGTAATCATATACGTATTCTTGGTAGGCTGATGGCATAGTTACAGGCATTTTTCCCCAATACCCTAATGACTGGAAAACTGGGTCTAATTCAAACCTAAAAAAACCATCCATCCATGGAACTTTGGAATAAGATATAATGTGCGTTCTTGAGTCGGTGTCAGTGTAACTTGTCAGGTTGCCATTAGTCCAGAAATACCTCTTTGTTGTGCTATGGTCTTTATACTTACATTCAATAGACACCAAGTGCCGGTCGCTGTCGTAGGTATACTGATGTTCAGAGAGAATAGATGATTTAGAGCCATATTCTACATCCCTAACTATTAAGCCGTTCTCTATATGATAATTAATAGTATAATTCTTTGAACTTCCATTATATGATTGAATCTCATTGCTTATTATAAGCATATCGCCGTAGGTGTAGGTAAAATCACTGGTAAATACACCATTTGGGCTTTTTTCTGTTTCGTTCAGTTTTATAACTCTGCCTTTGTCATCATAAATGTATGTCATTTCTCCTAAAGTATTACTCCATTCATAGTAACGCTTGACAACGTGTTTTGAAGAGTTGACACCTGCGTTTCCTCCCTTGTCGTCATCATCTTTATTGCAAGAGACAAGAACAGATGAACACAAAAGAACCCCAGCTACAACACTTAATAAGATACAGTTTTTTTTCATATCGTTCTTTTTCTTTCTGCCTACCGCTCTTCCAACCTCGGCGGTTAATACTCAGTGAAATGTGGAACCAAAAAGATGTGGGAGAAACAACTTTAGCTACCCTTCAGGCGAATAGCCGCGAAGCATTTCCACAATGTTACGACTATGCACCACCCATACAAGCGGGCAGTTGAAGTCAGGTGCAAAGATAGCGATTATTTCCGAACTGACAAAGAAGAATGAAAGAAAAGTTTGAGCGGAACTAGGCGAACTTGGAGTTTTTGACGGTACTCATTTTAACCTCCCAACCTCCCGTTTTTCTCTGAAACGTCGATGTACAAAGGGATTCGGGGACGGGAGGTGTCTCGCTGACACCTCCCGTTGAGGTCCCGTTGAACTTCCCTGAGGCGTCAATCAGACAGGAGGTCAGAAGGGAGGGGTGACGGGAGGTGTCAAGGGAGGTCTGAGAAGCGCGAAAACCCTTTGTGAATCGTGGTTTCGGACATTCGACGGGAGGTGTCGCGAGAAGATAAAAAATGACGGAGAAAAAGAGCCAGATGGATATGCTCGACTAACCAGGCCAGTTAATACTCATAACGAGGCCAATTAGCATGACAAACCTGGCGGGTTGAGGGTGCTTACCCGATAGTAAACGCGCCTGTACCCGGCGGTAAACCGTGCGTTTACTGGCGGATAGCGACAAGGCGCTCGTTCAGCGCCTTGTCGTAGCGGGCGGCGTTGCGGAATGTGACCGTCAGTGTTACTTGATGCCCCGCTCGTTCAGCGCCTTGGCGTAGCGGGCGGCGTTGCGCAGGTGCTCAGCGTAGCTGACGGCGAAGTTGTGGGTGCCCGAGAAGTCCTCCTTGGCACACATGTAGAGATAGTCGTGGCGGACGTAGTTGAGCACGGCGTCGATGCCCTTCACCGATGCAATCTTGATGGGGCCTGGGGGCAGGCCGGTGTTGCGGTAGGTGTTGTAGGGGCTGTCGTAGAACAGCATGTCGTGATAGATACGTCGCAGCTCGAAGTTCTTCAGCGCGAACTTCACCGTGGGGTCGGCCTGCAGCGCCATGCTCTTGTGCAGACGGTTCAGGTACATACCGGCTATCATCGGCTTCTCGTCGTTGTTGGCCGTCTCCTCGTCGATGATGCTGGCCAGCGTGCAGACCTCGTCGGGCGTCAGCTGGGCGGCCTCAGCCTTGGCGCAGCGCTCCTTGTTCCAGAAGGCGTCGTGCTCTTTCACCATGCGCTCCATGAAGTGGTCGAGCGTCGTGTTCCAGTACACCTCGTAGGTGTTGGGCACGAAGAGCGCGGCGATGGTGCAGGTGTCGTAGCCCCAGCGCTGGCAGTAGGCGTCGTCGATGAGTGCTGCGGCAATCTCCACCGAGTCCATCATCAGCTTCCGGCCGAGCACGGCGGCCAGCTTCTGCATGGTGCGCGACTCAGGGATGGTGAGCATCACCGCCTCCTGCTGGCCGTTCTTCAGCTTGCGCATGACTGCAAACGTGCTCTCATTGGGCCCAATGGCGTAGCGGCCTGTGCGCGGATGCTGGGCGTAGTCGGTGTGGCGTATCAGCGTCGAGAAGCCCGTCAGCGCGTGTTCTGAGCCAACCGGGCGCAGCTTGGTGAGCACGGAGTCGATGGTGTCGTCGTCGTCGATGCACACGTACTGAGTTTCATCCTTCGTCGAGAACGACGTCAGGAAGAAGTAGTAGGCCAGTCCGACGATGGACAGCAGGCAGACGGCGGCAGCTACGAGCAGGTATTTCGCTTTCAGGGCTTTCATATCGGGTTGTTCTCAGCAAAGACGGCCATGCGCTCGTCGAGCTGTGCGTACTGGTGGTCCTCAATGAATGAGGTACATACGCGCAGGCCCTCCTGATGCGAGCCAGTAGTGATGAGACAGATGGCCGAGACGCCATAGTACATCAGTTCCTGAGCCAGCTGGCCGCTGGTCATGCCACGGTAGCCGATGGTGAAGTAGAAGCCGTCGGCAACAGGACGGTCGAGGTCGCGGTCGTAGACGATGTGGAAGCCGTGACGTAGGAAGATTTCCTTCAGCCGGTGGGCACGGTCGCCGTAGACCTTCACCTCCTGACGGAAGTTGTACTCACCGTCGCAGGCAGCGCGGAACATGGCGGCCAGCGCATACTGCGCCGAGTGGCTCGTGCCCGACGAAAGGGCGTAGAGCATGCGGGTCGAGAAGACCAGTCCGAAGGGCAGTCCCTCGTAGCGTGCGGCCAGGTCGGGGAAGTGGCGATGGAACAGCTTGTCGCTGATGCACACCACGCCGATGCGCTCGCCGGCATAGCTGAAGGCCTTCGAGCCCGAGATGAGCAGCATGTAGTTGTCGGTATAGCGTGCCACGGTGGGCTGGAAGGGCGGCTCGAAGGGCACGGAGAGATCCTGACGGAAGTCCATAGCGAAGTAGGCGAGGTCCTCCATGATGATGCAGTCGTAGCGGGTGGCCAGTTCGCCGATGGTCTGCAGCTCCTGCTCGGTCAGGCAGACCCACGACGGGTTGTTGGGGTTGGAGTAGACGATGGCGCAGATGTTACCCTTCGACAGGTAGCTTTCCAACTTCGGACCAAGCTTCTCGCCGCGGAAATCGTAGACGTCGAACGTCTCGTAGCTGACGCCCTGCACCTGCAGCTGCATTTTCTGGACGGGGAAGCCCGGGTCGATGAAGAGCACGGTGTCGCGGCGCTTGTCGGCCTGCGAGCAGGTAAGGAACGAGGCAAACGTGCCCTGCATGCTGCCCGTGACGGGGACGCAGCCCTCGGGCTTGACGTCGACGTCGATGAACGCCTTGACGAAGCGCGAGGCCTGCCGCTTCAGCTCAGGGTAGCCCTGAATGTCGGGGTAGGAGTGGGCGATGCCGTCTTGCAAAGCCTTGATTTGGGCATCGACGCCAACCTTAGCGGCGGGCAGTCCGGGAATGCCCATTTCCATCTTGATAAACTCAACGCCGCTCTCCTTCTCGGCCATAGCGGCCACCTGCTTCACCTCGCGTATGGTAGCCTTGGCGAAGTCCTGAATGCCCATCTCGGCTATCAGTCCGTCGACAATCTCCTTCTTTATTGGTGTGGGTTTCATTTCTGATTTACGGATTTTCGATTCTCGATTTATTTCTGGGCAGCGCGTCCGAGTGCCAATGCCTTGATGTTGGCCTCGACGATGGCCTCGCCCTTGCGTCCGAAGACGCGGCGAATAGCGTCCTCAAGTTTCTGATACTCAATGCCGAGTGCCTTCTGGGCGGCGCCGAGCAGGATGACGTTGGCCGAGCGGGGCACGCCACCCGTCTTAGCCATCTGCTCGATGTCGATGCGGATGACGTTAGGCAGCCGGTCGAGGTCGGCGTTGATAACGTCCATGTCGGGGTAGTTGGGAATGTTCTTGAACGGCGTTGCCGAAGTGATGATCCAGCCGTCCTTGGCGAGGAAGGGCAGGTAGCGCAGGGCCTCCATCGGCTCCATTGAGATGATGACGTCGGCCGAGCCGCGGGCAATGAGGTCGCTGTAGATGGGTTCGCTCGATATACGCAGGTTCGACTGCACGTCGCCGCCGCGCTGGCTCATGCCGTGCACCTCGGCCTGCTTGATGTAGAGGTTCTCGTTCATGGCGGCTTCGCCTATGATGGTGGCGATGGAGAGGATGCCTTGTCCGCCCACGCCGCAAAGTATGATGTCAGTCTTCATGATTTTCGATTTACCGATTTTCGATTTACGATTTGGCTTGCGCCTTCTTCTGCTTCAAATGGCGCTGCAGCGTCTGCATGCACTCGCGGCGCGGGATGATGACACTTGTTCCCTTGTAGTTGATCTCGTCGCGGATGGTCTGCGTAATCTCGGGCATGTTCTTCGGCAGGGGGACAACCACCTTCAGGTGCTCGTCGCTCAGTCCCAGACCGCGGCAGATAGCCTCGAACTTGTTGGTGCCGGCAGAGTCCTGGCCGCCCGTCATGCCCGTCGTCAGGTTGTCGCTGATAATGACGGTGATGTTGGCGTTCTCGTTGATGGCGTCGAGCAGTCCCGTCATGCCGCTGTGGGTAAACGTTGAGTCGCCGATGATGGCAACGGCAGGCCACTGACCAGCGTCGGCAGCACCCTTGGCCATTGTAATCGAGGCACCCATGTCGACGCACGAGTGGATGGCGCGGAACGGGGGCAGGAAGCCCAGCGTATAGCAGCCGATGTCGCCGAAGACGCGCGGATTGTCGTACTCACGCAACACCTCGTTCAGCGCGGCGTAGACATCGCGGTGGCCGCAGCCCTGACAGAGTGCGGGCGGGCGCGGAGCCACGTCGGCACACGGGTCGAAGCACTGGCCCACCTCCATGCCGAGGGCCTTCTTCACGAAGTCGGGGTTCAGCTCGCCCGTGCGGGGCAGCGTTCCGTCGAGCTTGCCGTGAACGTTCTTCAGGTCGTAGACGCCGCGCACGATGTCCTCGATGAAGGGCTGGCCCTCCTCGACGATGAGCACCTGCTGGCACTCGTCCATGAGTCGGCGCACCAGCTGCTTCGGCAGCGGGTACTGCGAAATCTTCAGGATGGGAAGCCCCTTCCCGTCCTCCCCCTGTTGGGGAGGTGTGCTGAGCACTTCCATCACGTAGTTGTAGCCGATACCGCTGGCAATGATTCCCAGAGGGTATTTCCCCTCCCCTTCGGGGGGAGGCAGGGTGGGGGCTTTATATATATTATAAGGTGAGCCGGCAGCGTCCTGCTCCAGCTGAGCCTGCTGGGCGGTGACAATGTCGTTGCGCTTCTTGGCGTTGGCGGGCAGCAGCACCCAGTTGGCGGCTACGGCGTTGTAGTTCAGGGCGTTCTGTTGACGTGGTACGTCAACACACTGGACGACGGCGCGGCTGTGGGCCATGCGGGTGGTGACGCGCATGAGCACCGGCAGGCAGATGCGCTCGGAGTAGTCGAAGGCGGCGGCCATCATGTCGTAGGCCTCCTGCTGGTTCGACGGCTCGAACGTCGGGATGAGGGCAAACTTGCCGTAGAAGCGTGAGTCCTGCTCGTCCTGGCTGGAGTGCATCGACGGGTCGTCGGCCACCAGTACCACGACGCCGCCGTTGACGCCCGTCATGCCGCTGTTGACAAACGGGTCGGCGCAGACGTTCAGTCCGACGTGCTTCATGCAGACCATTGAGCGCTTGCCCATGAACGACATGCCCAGTGCGGCCTCCATAGCCGTCTTCTCGTTGGTACTCCAGCGGCAGTGTACGCCGCGCTCCTTGGCCAGGGCGTTACCCTGAATAAACTCTGTAATCTCAGTCGACGGCGTGCCCGGGTATGCATACACACCAGAGAGTCCGGCGTGCAGCGCTCCCAGCGCTATGGCTTCGTCGCCCAACAATAGTTTCTTTGACATCTTTTTTATTTACGATTTACTGATTTTCGATTTACGATTGAAATCCCATTAGATTTCCCACCCGATAGCCGAGGCACCGAGCACGGCAGCTGAGGCACCGTCGAGACCGCTGACCAGGAACTGAGCTTTGCCGCGGAATATCTGCATGACGTGGGCGTCGTAGGCCTCGCGGATGGGCTTCATAATCAGCTCGCCAGCCTTCACCATACCGCCGAAGAAGATGAACGCCTCGGGGCTCGAGAAGGCAGTGAAGTCGGCGCAGGCCTCGCCCAGCATTTTGCCCGTGAACTGGTAGATCTCGTTGGCCAGCTCGTCGCCCTTGCTAGCGGCAATCGAAACGTCGAGCGACGTGATGTCTTCGGGATTCATCTCGCGCAGCAGTGACGGACGGGTGGTCTTTGCCAGCATTTCGCGGGCCGTGCGTGCCACACCCGTTGCCGAGCAGTAAGCCTCCAGACAGCCTGTGCGACCGCAACCACAGCTGCGGCCCTCGGCTCCGCGCACCATCGTCACGTGGCCCAGCTCGCCTGCAAAGCCGTCGCAGCCGTAGAGCAGCTGGCCGTTCACCACGATGCCCGAGCCCACGCCCGTACCTAATGTGATGACAATGAAGTTCTTCATGCCACGTGCCACGCCATAGACCATCTCGCCCAAGGCGGCAGCGTTGGCGTCGTTGGTCAGAGCAACGGGGATACCTCCCAGCCGCTCGCTGAACATCTTAGCCAGGGGAATCACCTCGTCGTGAGCCCAGGTTAGGTTCGGCGCAAACTCGATGGTGCCGTTATAGTAGTTGCCATTGGGCGCACCAATGCCCATCGCCTTGATCTTCTCCAGACCGCCCACCTGCTCGATGATGACCTGCAGGGCCTCAATGCAGGCGTCGACATATTCTTGGGCCGTAGCGTAGTTGCCGGTCTTGATGGCCGTCGTAGCCTTGATGTCGCCGCGGGCGTCGACAATTCCAAACACGGAGTTCGTACCTCCTAAGTCCAAGCCAATCACGTATGGCTTCATTGCTTGCTGTTCGTTCATAATTCTTACGTTTTATGGTGTTTTATGTTATTCGCGCGGCAAAGTTACGAAGTTTTTGCGACTTAAACGAACAATTACCGCGAAATTTTTAAGTTTTGCATAGGCTGCCACTTACTCTGGCTAAGTGGACTAGTTAGTGGCGCTAATTGGCCGATTTAGCGCAAAAGGAAATATGGTATTAGACCGCAAATAAACTATTAAATAATGTACGCGAAGTAAAAAAGCCGGCAGGTAGTCAACCATCACTGCCGGCGGATGAATGGCAGCGTCTTGGGCAGGCGTTGCCATTTCCCGTTCTTGGGCACCTTGAGCGTGCTGCCCTTCTCCTGGCGAAGTACGTAGGTGGAGTCGTTCTGGCGGGTGAGTGTGGCGGTGAGGTCCTCGCTGCCGTAGTCGTTGATGAGACTGAGCTCGGCGGTGGTCTCGTCGTCGGCTACTCGGGCGGCGGTGATGGCCCAGCAGAAGGAGTTGTTCTTCTTGCCCAGATAGCCCGGCAGGCGTCCGTAGAGTTCGTTGCCCGGCACGGAGACTGACTCATTGTAAAAATCAATTCTCAGGTAGACGTCGTACTCATTGTTGTACAGATATCCTTTGAAGGCCGTGTTCTGCTTCTGTGCGAAGGCTGTGGCGGCGAGGGCGGTCAGTGTGAGTGCAAGTAAAGCTTTTTTCATACTTTTGAGTGTGATTTCGGTGGCAAAGGTAGCAAATATATATCAATAAATCACTGAAAGCCATAAAAATAAGGTTAAAAGATGGCGTGTTTTTGAAATTTTTTAAGTATCTTTGCAGCCGTTTATAATTATAACGAATGGTAAGTAAGAGATTAGTGCCTGACTATATCTTTGAATCGAGTTGGGAAGTTTGTAACAAAGTTGGTGGTATTTACACCGTACTTTCCTCGCGCGCAAAGACATTGCAGGATAGGATGAAGGACCGCATCATCTTCGTGGGTCCCGACTTTTGGAAAAAGAAGGAAAGTCCCTATTTCAGGGAAGACAAAGCCCTGTTTGCCGATTGGCAATGGGAAGCTAAGGAGTGTGGAATCAACGTGAGGGTAGGGCGCTGGACGGTGCCCGGCGAACCGATAGCCATACTCGTCGACTTTGAGCCCTATTTTGAGAAGAAGAACGAGATATACGCCTGGCTGTGGGAGCACTACCAGGTGGACTCGCTGCACGCCTACGGCGACTACGACGAGGCCTCGATGTTCTCGTATGCCGCCGCGCTGGTTGTGGAGAGCTTCTATAAGCACTACCTGAATGCGAAGCAGAAGGTGATTTATCATGCCAACGAGTGGATGTGCGGACTGGGTGCGCTCTACATCAACAACAAGCTGCCGCAGATAGGCACCATATTCACTACTCACGCCACGAGCATCGGGCGCTCGATTGCCGGCAACCAGAAGCCGCTATACGACTACCTGTTTGCCTACAATGGTGACCAGATGGCGGACGAGCTGAACATGCAGTCGAAGCACTCGATTGAGAAGCAGACGGCCATGAACGTCGACTGCTTCACGACGGTGAGCGACATCACGGCCAAGGAGTGTGTCGAACTGCTCGACAAGCCTGTCGACGTGGTGCTGCCCAACGGCTTCGACAACAGCTTCGTGCCTAAGGGCCCCGCCTTCACCAAGAAGCGCAAGGCAGCCCGCAAACGACTGCTCGAGGTGGCTAATGCGCTGCTTGGAGAATCGCTTGATGACGACACGCTGATTGTTTCGACGTCAGGACGTTATGAGTTCCGCAACAAGGGTATCGACGTGTTTGTGGAGGCTATGAACCGGCTGCTGCGCGACCGCGACTTGAAGAAGAAGGTGGTGGCATTTATCGAGGTGCCAGGATGGGTGGGCGAGCCCCGAAAGGACCTGCAGGAACGGCTTAACGCTGAACATTCAACGTTGAACGTTCAATCTCCCCTGGAGGTTCCCCAGATTACCCACTGGCTGCACAACATGAGCCACGACCAAGTGCTGGGCATGATGAAGTACTACGACATGCACAACCGCAAGGACGAGCAGGTAAAGGTCATCTTCCTGCCCTGCTATCTCGACGGCGACGACGGCATCGTCAACATGACCTACTACGACCTGGTGCTGGGCAACGACCTCTGCGTCTATCCCTCGTACTACGAGCCGTGGGGCTATACTCCGCTCGAGGCTGTGGCCTTCAAGGTGCCCTGCATCACGACCGACCTGGCCGGCTTCGGCCTGTGGGCCAACGGCGTGTTCGGGCATAACGGCGAGCTGGAGGACGGCGTGAAGGTTATCCACCGTACCGACTATAACTACTCTGAGGTGGCCGACGCCATCAAGGACGCTGTGGCCGAGTTCTCGGCTATGACCAAGAAGCAGGTCGACACCTGCCGCAAGAATGCCGACGCACTGTCGAAGAAGGCCCTCTGGAGCGAGTTTATCAAGTACTACGACGAGGCCTACGACATTGCCCTGCGCAAGGCTGAGGCCCGCAAGTGAAATGGATTATTGAAAAATGTCAAATAATAATTTAGAAAGATGAAAATTAAAGCAGATTACACCAACGCTCCCCAGTGGCGGGAGATGTCAGTAAAGTCAAGCCTGCCCGAAGAGCTTCAGTGCTTGAACGAGATTGCGCATAACCTGTGGTGGGTATGGAACTTCGAGGCCCGCGACTTGTTCCGCGACCTTGATCCCGAAATCTATCACGACGTGAAGCACAACCCCGTGATGCTCCTCGAGCGTCTGAGCATGACTCGCAAGGAGGAGATTGTGAAGGATAAGGCGCTGATGAAGCGCATCAAGGACGTCTACGCCCTGTTCCGTAAGTATATGGACGCGAAGCCCGATACGAAGCGTCCCTCGGTGGCCTACTTCTGCATGGAGTACGGCATGCACTCGGCCCTGAAGATCTACTCGGGCGGTCTGGGCATGCTGGCTGGCGACTACGTCAAAGAGGCCAGCGACTCGAACGTCGACATGTGTGCCGTCGGATTCCTTTATCGCTTCGGCTACTTCACCCAGAGCTTGTCGATGGACGGACAGCAGATTGCCAACTATGAGTCGCAGAACTTCCTGAACCTGCCCGTCGTGCGCGAGCTCGACAAGGACGGCAATCCGCTGGTGGTCGACGTGCCTTATACGAATTATATGGTACACGCCTACGTGTGGCGCGTGAATGTCGGCCGCGTGAAGCTCTATCTGCTCGACACCGACAACGAGATGAACTCCGACTTCGACAAGCCCATCACCCACAGCCTCTACGGCGGCGACTGGGAGAACCGCCTGAAGCAGGAAATCCTGCTCGGCATCGGCGGTATGCTGCTGCTGAAGAAGCTCGGCATCAAGAAGGACATCTACCACTGCAACGAGGGTCACGCTGCTCTCTGCAACCTGCAGCGCCTCTGCGACTACATCGACGAGGGACTGACGTTCAACCAGGCTCTTGAGCTGGTGCGCGCATCGGGACTCTACACCGTCCACACACCCGTGCCCGCCGGTCACGACTACTTCGACGAGGGACTCTTCGGTAAGTATCTGGGCGGCTATCCGCAGAAGCTCGGCATCACGTGGGACGAGTTCATCGGCATGGGCCGTACCAACCCTGACGACAAGGGCGAGAAGTTCTGCATGTCGACCTTCGCCTGCAACACCTGTCAGGAGGTCAACGGTGTGTCGAAGCTTCACGGATGGGTGTCGCAGAAGATGTTCGCAGGCATCTGGAACGGCTACTATCCCGAAGAGAACCACGTGGGCTACGTCACCAACGGCGTTCACTTCCCCACATGGGCTGCTGCCGAGTGGCGCCAGCTCTATAGCAAGTACTTCGACAAGAAGTTCATGGGCGACCAGTCGAACGAGGAAATCTGGCACGCCATCTACAACTGTCCCGACGAGGAAATCTGGGCTACACGCATGGCCCTGAAGAAGAAGCTCTTCGACTATATCAAGGTGCAGTTCCGCGAGACCTGGCTGAAGAACCAGAACGACCCCAGCCGCGTGGTGAAGCTGCTTGAGCGCTTCAATCCCAACGCGCTGGTCATCGGCTTCTGCCGCCGCTTTGCCACCTACAAGCGCGCCCACCTGCTGTTTACCGATCTGCCTCGCCTGAGCAAGATTGTCAACAATCCCGAGCGCCCCGTCATCTTCCTCTTCGCCGGTAAGGCTCACCCCGCCGACGGTGCCGGTCAGGGACTGATCAAGAAGATTTTCGAGATTTCGCAGATGGAGGAGTTTCAGGGCAAGATTATCTTCCTCGAGGACTACGACTTCCTGCTGGCTCGCCGCCTAGTCTCGGGTGTCGACATCTGGATGAACACCCCGACACGTCCGCTCGAGGCATCGGGTACGTCAGGCGAGAAGGCCGAGATGAACGGTGTCGTCAACCTGTCGGTGAAGGACGGCTGGTGGCTTGAGGGCTATCGTGAGGGTGCCGGATGGGCACTCACCGAGAAGCGCACCTACCAGAATCAGGGCTATCAGGACCAGCTCGACGCTGCCACCATCTACGGTCTGCTGGAGCAGGAGATTGTGCCCCTCTATTATAATAAGGACGAGAACGGCATCTCGAAGGGCTGGATTCAGGTGGTCAAGAACTCCATCGCACAGATTGCTCCACACTACACCATGAAGCGTCAGCTCGACGACTACTACTCGAAGTTCTACGAGAAGGAGGCCAAGCGCTTCAAGGAGATTTCGGCCAACAACTATCAGGTTGCCAAAGAAATCGCCCTGTGGAAGGAGACGGTCGTAGAGCGCTGGGATGCCATCAGCGTCGTCTCGTCAGAGTGGGACGTTCCCGCATCGGGACTCTTCACCGGGACGAAGTACACGCTGCGCTACGTCATCAACGAGCAGGGACTCGACGATGCCGTCGGACTGGAGAAGGTCAACGTCTATACCGACGAGAACGGCGAGGACCACATCTTCTCGATCGAGCCGCTGAAGATGATTGGCCACGAAGGCAACAACTACACCTTCGAGGCTACGCTGGCTCCGCGCCAGGCCGGTCTCTACAAGAGTGCCGTCCGCATGTATCCGAAGAACAGCCTGTTGCCTCACCGTCAGGACTTCTGCTACGTCAAGTGGCTGGAGCTGCCTAACGCATAAGTGAGGTCTGCACAATAAAAGGGTAGGGGAATACGTTAATAAGGTATATGATGAAGCGTGTTCTCCTACCTTTACTGTTGCTGGGCAGTCTGATTGCAGCCTGCTCCGACGACGATACTTTCTCAACCGACCGCAGTAACCGGCTGACTTTCTCGACCGATACCGTGAAGATGGACACCGTTTTCTCGACGGTAGGCTCCAGCACCTATACCTTCTGGGTGTTCAACAACTCGGCCGATGGCATCAGGCTGACAACGGTCAAGCTGAAGAACGGCAACCAGACGGGCTTCCGCGCCAACGTCGACGGCTCCTATCTCGACAACACGATGGGCTCGGTCGTCAGCGACCTTGAGGTGAGAAAGGGCGACAGCATCCGCGTGTTTGTCGAGCTGACAGCCCCCGAGAACAAGCAACTGGAGCCGCAACAGCTTGAGGATGCGCTCGTCTTCACGCTGGAGAGCGGCGTTGAGCAGCGCGTCGTGCTGAGGGCTCATTCGTGGGATGCTATCCCCGTAAGAGGTCTGACGATAGCTGCCGACACGCTCATTGAGTCGGCGAGGCCTATCGTCGTCTATGGCGACGGTATCAAGGTCGACAGCGGCGCCGTACTGACAATACGCAACACCACCCTCTACTTTCACGACGGCGCTGGGCTGAACGTCGGCGGCAGTCTGGTGACGGAGAACGTCGTGATGCGTGGCGACCGGCTCGACCACATGTTCGACTACCTGCCCTACAATCGTGTGAGCGGTCAGTGGAAGGGCATAACCTTCTCACGTTCGTCACATAAAAACCTGATGACCGATACCGAAATACGCAATGCAATGACGGCCGTGCTGCTTGAAGACTCAGCCCGGCTCGACTCTGCCACCCAGCGGCTGACGATGACCCGCTGCCTGGTTCATAATGCCAAGGGCGACGGCGTCGTAGCCTACAACAGCAACATCGGACTCTATAATTGCCAGCTGACCAATACCCTGGGCGACTGTCTGGCCGTCTATGGCGGAATTGCCGACATCGACAAGTGCACGATGGCTCAGTTCTATCCCTTTTCGGCCAATCGAGGTGTGGCGCTGCGCTTCACTAACTATGCTGATTTGGTGCTGTTGTGTACGAACAGCATTTTCACGGGCTATGAAGACGACGAGATCATGGGCGAGGCTAACGACTCGACAAAGGCTTTCCAATACTTGTTCTACAATTGCCTGATGCGAACGCCCCAAGTGGAGGGCGACACCGTCAGTTTCAAGCAAATTCTTTGGGAAACGCCCAAGGACTCCATACAAGGCAAGAAACACTTCGTGAAGATTGACGAAGAGAATCTTGACTACGACTTCCACCTCGACTCACTGTCGACGGCTCAGGGTATGGGCTGCTACTAAAACGCCGTAAACGACAGGGGCATCAGCTGCTTGATGCCGTCGATGACGTAAATCCTGTTGCGCCCGTAGAGCAGGATGCGCACCTCCTGGCTGAAGCGCGTCTCAGTCTCAATGAGCACCTGACGGCATGAGCCACAGGGCGACACCGGCTCATCCTGCAGTTCTCCTTCAGGCGTTCGGGCGGCAATGGCAATCATCCTGACGGGCACGTCGGGATACTGCGCTCCGGCAGCAAAGATGGCCGAGCGCTCGGCACAGAGCCCAACGGGATAGGCGGCATTCTCCTGATTACAACCTATGACCTCGACGCCATTGTTCAGAAGCAGGCAGGCGCCCACACTGAACTTCGAGTAGGGGGCATACGAACGGTTGGTGGCCTCGATGGCCTGCTCAATAAGGTGCTGCTCCGCTTGGCTCAGTTCCTCAAATTGACATTCCCGAATAAAGGTTTTCAGTTCCACATTTTTCATAATAGGCTGTTTTTACGCGTTGTTAGAAAGACACTTACTGTACGCTGCGCTTCATGTTGAGTTCGGTAATGCGACCTTCGGGCGAGACGCTGGCTGTCACCTTGTACACCGAACTGGACTTCTCGCCTTCTTCGCCTCGCTCAGTATGCTGGGCAATGGTGAAGTTGACATTGTAGCCGTAAAGGCCTTCGGCAAGTTTCACCTTTTCGATGGCCCAGTCGCCGCTGGGGGCGAACTCAATTTTTGACACATCGGCCTCATGGAGCTTCTCCATGTATTGCTGCACGTCGGACTTGGTGGCATTAGGCCGATGGAGGAAAGATGTGAGCACGGGAGCAATTGTCGACGACAGGGCCGACTCGTCCATCTGTGCAAGGGCATTGAAGAAGGTAGTAAACAGCTGACTGACGACGAGGCGGTCTTCCGACTTGATTTTCTGAGCCTCAAGCTGCTCATAGGCGGCATTGGCCTCGTCGAAGTAGGCACCGTCCTCGTGGCCCTCCATATATTTCTTATAGGCATCTGCGGTGTTCTCGTTCTTCGCTGCCACCCAGTCGAGTGAGTCAATCTTGATGCCTGCTTCAATGACATGACCACTCTGCGGGTGCAATTTCACAAAACGGTCGAAGGCATGCTTGCTGTTGTTGACTACAGCATCGCGCCAGTCGGCCTCAACCTTCTTGAGACCGTCGAGACGCAGCTTGATGGAATCGCGGTGAGCCTTAGGAGCATCTCCATACATGTCGAGAAAATTCTGCAGCACCAGAGGCTCGGCACTCACAATGGCGTTTCTAAAGGCTTTTGTCTCATTCTGCCGTTCCTGGTTCTTCATAAAATAGATACCAAGGAACACGATAATGAGGGCTATGACAAGTGCAATGATGACAGCAGCTATTCCTGCCTTCTTCTTGCGCGAACGTACGGGAGCGGGCATTGGCTGCTGCACAATCTCTTTCGATGATTTGCGTGTCTCAGGCTGAGGGGCTGGTGGTATGACTGCTGAAGGTCTCCTCGTTTCCATTCCAGAACTTGAGGCACCATTAATGCTACAATGACAAATGGGACAACGGGGCTGCTCCTTGAAAATTATTTCACCGCAGTCGGGACACCGTGTGATTTTCCCGGCTATGTCAATACCACACGACGGGCAGGTCTTCGCTTGGTCGCTCACTTGGTGACCACATTCAGGACATTTGATTAACATCTTTCTTATCTACAATTTACGGATTTTCGATTTTCGATTTATCAATGGCGGTAGCGGATTTCACGCAGGCCGTGACGCCCCATGAAGCGCGACTTGTCGACGTAGCCGTTGACGCCGACGATACGGCCCTTGGCTGAGTACTGCCACAGCGTATAGTCACGTCCGTCGGCCAGTTCAGGCTCCTCGTTGGTATACATGGCTATCATCAGCTGATAGTCGTCTATCTTGCCTACAAGGTGCTTGTTGTAGAAGTTGCGGTAAGTGTAAATCAGGGGCTTCTGCCGATAGGCTCCCTCCATCAGCTGGAGAAACTTCATGAGTGAGTCGCAGAACTCCTCGGTCGGCAAGTTGGCATTTGTCTCGACGTCGACCATAGGTATAAGGTCTTGCTCGCCGGGCAGGCACTGGGCCATGAAGTTGCGCAGCTGAACTTCCTGAGGCGTCTTTGGACGGTAGAAATGATAGCTTCCAACCTTCAGGCCGTAGCGGTGTGCCAGGTCGATGTTGCGTTCAAAGTAGGAGTCTATACGGTCGCCGCCCTCTGAGGCTTTCAGGTAGACATAGGCCATCTTCGTGTTCTCGCCCACCGTCTCCCAGAACACCTCGCCTTGATAGTGGCTCAGGTCGATGCCGTGAACATGGTCGCAGGTGTCCTCACACTGCAGATAAGGGTTCACCAGGTCGCCGTCGGCATCGTACACGGGTTCGGGGGCAGGCTTCACTACGGCCTTGGCCTTGGTCTTCTTTGACGTCTTGCGGGCTGTCTTCTTTTTTTTGGCCACAGCAGTTGTCTTGGCCTTCGCGCGTCGTTTCTTCGTTTTGGCCATCGACGTCTCTCCAATGGCCATGCTGACGAGTAAAATTACCAATATATAAATGAGTTTCTTCATGCTTTCTCTGTTTCAAGGTGCAAAGTTACGAAAAAACAGAAGAAGAACAAAAGAAAAACGCGTTTTTCTTTTGTTCTTTAAAGCTTTATTCCCACTACCTTTCCCTCAACTGCCCGCCTTACTGATGTATGAGTACGCCCCAACAACCCTAAAGCCTGTGGCATCTTCTGAAATTCCCGAGAGAGATTTTTGTGCTAACCCGGCCACTTCCTTCAGCTTACCCGGCGGGTAACCGCGAAATTCTCGAGAGAATTTTTCAAGAACTTCCCTTCCCGTAACCAGTAATCCGGCAGTATCGTCCAATGAAGTCCCCTTGTTCCTGATGGTCTTGCAGTACCATCGCAGAGATGTGGTGCAGTTGCTGAAATGAAAAATCCGCGAGATTCTGAATGTCAGTTTCTTGCGGATTAGCGAAGTGATTCCGTTGGGACTCGAACCCAAGACCCACAGCTTAGAAGGCTGTTGCTCTATCCAGCTGAGCTACGGAACCAAATGCGGGTGCAAAGGTACACATTTTCTGCGATACGGCCAAATTTCAAGCC
>JAEEGK010003193.1_pt1 | contig 40972 bp, 35 predicted proteins | sample 8958771 | NCBI WGS metagenome assembly JAEEGK01 (sample SAMN16246547, study PRJNA631951) | gut metagenome | biome: gut microbiome; feature: rumen; material: SC-attached | host: Bos | place: Iran: Karaj | collected 2018-10
GATACAGATTCTTCTCTTTCGGCGATGCAATGTTCATAACAGACCTGGAGGATTAAATGTCACAGCCGCCCGTATGGTACGAACACATCCACACATGTAAGCAGACAGGCGCGAGGCTCGGCAGGGTTCACACCCCGCACGGAAGCTTCATGACGCCCGCCTTTATGCCCGTGGGGACGCAGGCATCAGTCAAGGGCATGAGCCCTGAAGAAGTGTCCGGAATGGGCGCAGGCATAATCCTGTCAAACACTTACCATCTCTGGCTGAGACCAGGCTCGGAGATCGTTGCCAAGGCAGGAGGTCTCCACAAGTTTATGAACTGGAACGGCGCGGTCCTGACCGACAGCGGCGGATTCCAGGTCTTCTCTCTTGCCAGGCCCAAGGACATCAAGGAAGAAGGCGTTAAGTTCAGCTCACACATAGACGGACGCAAGCTATTCCTCACACCTGAAGAATCCATGAAGATCCAGAACGATCTGGGTTCAGACATCATCATGGCTTTCGACGAGTGCTGCCCCTACCCTTCCGAATACGATTACGCGGACAGGTCACAGGCAAGGACCACCAGGTGGCTCGAGCGCTGCATCAGGGCGCACAAGAATCCTGATACCCAGGCTCTCTTCGGCATTATCCAGGGTTCAATGTATCCGGAACTCCGTAAGAAGAGCGCCGACGCCATAACATCATTCGATCTGCCCGGTTATGCCATAGGCGGTATCTCCGTGGGCGAGCCCAAGGAACTGTTCCTTGAGATGATCGACTGCACCGTACCTCTCATGCCGGAAGACAAGCCCAGATATCTCATGGGCGTCGGAACTCCCGACTATCTTATCGAGGGTGCATTAAGAGGCGTCGATATGTTCGACTGTGTACTGCCCACCAGAATGGGACGTCACGGAACTATCCTCACTGACTACGGCAAGAAGATAATCAGAGACAAAAAGCATGCCGAAGACTTCGGTCCGATGGACCCCGAATGCGACTGCTACGCATGCAGGAACTATTCCGCGGCTTATGTAAGGCATCTGATAAAGGCTAACGAGATGTTCGGCTTAAGGCTCTGCACATATCACAACATCTACTATCTGCTCAAGCTCATGGAGCGTGTCAGGGAAGCGATCGCAGAAGACCGTCTCGGCGACTTCAAGGAAGAATTCTACAGGAAATACTACGGCAATTAACTGCCTCTGACTATCAGGGTAATGGCCGACAAGTTGCCGCACTTCAGTTCACAGCTGTCGGATATCCTTCTGATCATGTAGTTCATCCACTCGGAACAGTTCTCGGATACCAGTGCATCAGCGAGTATCGCCTCGTCTGTCAGCTTGCGGTAGAAGTTCGAAGTGGCGCAGATTATCCTGTCACCCTCGCTCAGTCCGAACTTACCGTTCGGCAGACTCCTCATCTCTCCGCTCATCACTATCTTCGCGGATACGTTTCCGTGCCTTACGCTCTCGACCACATGGCCGTCGATCTCCATTATCATGTATTCCGCTTCAGGCGGCATCTGGCATTCGGCCTGTTCCGATGCAAACTCAAAGCGGTGCGAAGGATCGGCAATATCCTCATAGCCGGCAGTCTCGACTATAGTTCTGAACGCATCTCTGAACTTATCCTTATCACCGCCGAACTTATTGCCGTCCAATATTCCGATGGTCGTAGAAACAGAAGCGGCAAGGACCACTTCATCGTCGTATGTAAGGCTGTCGCCTGCATGTCTGAAGATATTGTATTCGATCACAGGAAGCTTCTCTCCATCTTTACGATTATTCCGGTGTAGTTATCCTGACGCTTGTTCTTTTTGGCCCTTACCGCATACTTGAGCCTCTCGGCGGAGGTCCTCGCACTCAGCTGGGGCGATACGTATTTCGAGAGCCTTCCGAGATTAACGGTATCCGTAACGCCGTCAGATGTTACAAGGATAACATCCTCTTCGAAAAGCCTAATCGGGCTGCTGGTCCTGATGACCTTGCATTCGTGGTTGCCCATGAAGTCCGTAAGTGCTCTCGCTCGGTTGTTGGTATAGGCATCGTGCGTCGTAATGCCGCCTTCCGCCATCTTCTTGACGAGATAGGAAACATAGTTCTGGCGCTGGTTAAGGAGCGTCGTCTTATCGCCTCTCATGAGGATGATGTTGCTGTCGCCGGAAGAATAGAAATTCATGAAGTTATCCTTGATGTGGATCATGACGATGGTCGCGCCGCTGCTGAGCTTATACTTCTCATAGATCTCATCGGATATCTGCCTGAGGATCGCTGCCACTTCCGCCGTGTCTTCAAAATTGAAGGGATAGGACTCCTTGAGTCTGCTTATGATGTAGCTCGATACGTCCTCGCCGTTGGCCAGGCCTCCCATTCCGTCCGATACGGCTGCGATAAGGCCGTTATCCGGCATCTCGGTCATGGGTGATATATAGAATGAATCCTCCTGCTCATCGCGCTTGCCTCTCTCGATGAAGTAAGCCACATCACAGATCAGGTAGTCGTCATTTTTATCTGCTATCTTCTTCTTGTATTTGAACACATTGATGAGTATCGCGAGCAGGATGTAGGCAAATGCCCCAAGCGCGATGAAGAACAGCACGCCTCCGACCTGCATGAGTTCGACGAGCCTGTCCGAGAGGAGAGTAAAATCAAGCATCGCTATCCTCCTCACCTTCACGCATGTAGCGCGCGATCAGACTGTCGGCATAAGCGGTATTGAGATATTGCATCAACGAAGCCAGTATAAACAGATAGAGGAAGAAGCAAACGCCCACTGACACGATCTGCGAGCTCATTATAAGTGCGAACGGGATCACCGCTAGCACGAATATATTGAGCAAAGCCATGCCGATGCTCGGGAACAGCCTCAGCAGCATCATGAACAGCGCATTCTTGTATATCTTGAAGAGCCCGAGGTCGCTGGTCACCATTATGCGGTAGACCAGGTTCTGCATAAGAGAGAACACTACGAGTATCACGGCAAACAGTGCCGCCAGAGGTGTCAGGCCGAATCCGAGATAGAAGCTTACTGCAAGAAGGCAGATAAAGGTGACCGCGATGGATATGAGCATGGCAGGGATCGACTGTCTGAGACTGCCCTTTACGCCTGCAAGGAATACTTTGACTGAAGATTCGCTCCCCGTCCTGGCAATGCTTCCATAAACCTTGGCAAGTCCTGCCTGAACAGGTCCCACGCACACAAGAAGACTCGATACCAGAAGCATGACGCAGAAGATCAGAAGAAGGCTGTATATGCTGAGAGCCGCCTCCTGACCGGTAATATCGTTGGAACGGTTGGTCTGTCCGTGCAATCCCAAAGATATAAGGGTATCAACAAAAGTCTCCGGCATAAGAGACGAACTCATCTTCGGAAGGATGTATGCCGCCATAAGGAAGGCTACAGCCATTGCCGGAATATTGAATATTACAAACACCACATTGCAGCACATGAGCTTGATAAGATTGGTGCCGAGACTCCCGATGACCGCAGTTACGCCGCCGCGGTCTGTACCCGCGAGAACGGTCCTGTCTTCCTGCCTGTCTTCTGTAACGCTCATTTTCCTACTGCCCGTGAAGTTTTCTGATCTCCTCTATTGTAACCGCAAAACGGTCGATCTGCTCAAGTGCTCTCGCGGCAATCGCAGAATTCTTATCCTTCTTTGCCGTCTTGCCGCGGAATTTACCGGGTATGGGATTGACCAGACCGAAGTTCGCATTCATCGGAACGAACTTCTTAACATTCGGATCTGACACATACAAGGCCATGGAACCGATAACGGTATCAGCATCAGGCATCATCGGGCTGTCGATCCCGAGAGCTTCGATCGCTGCATAGAATCCTGCAAGAAGTCCAGACGCGGTGGATTCGATGTAACCTTCCACGCCGGTTATCTGTCCTGCAAAATGGATGTTCGGCAGCTTCCTCAGACTGTACCTGGGCGTAAGATTTTCAGGTGAATTGATATATGTGTTGCGGTGCATTACACCCATGCGGTAGTACTCGGCATTCTCGAGGCCCGGTATCATTCCGAACACTCTCTTCTGCTCACCGAACTTAAGTCTCGTCTGGAAACCTACGAGGTTATACATCGTCTTTGCCCTGTTGTCCTGTCTGAGCTGAAGGCAGGCATAGGGCTCCTCGCCGGTAGCGGGGTCTATCAATCCAACGGGCTTCAGGGGACCATACCTCATGGTATCCTCTCCTCTCGAAGCCATCGTCTCGATGGGCATGCATCCCTCGAAAACAACTTCCTTATCGAAATTCTTAACATCCGCCCTCTCTGCCGTAACGAGCGCATTCCTGAAGGCGATGTATTCATCCTTATTCATCGGGCAGTTGATGTAATCATCTCCGCCCTTACCGTATCTCGAGGCTCTGAATGCCTTGGTCATATCGATGGAATCAAGTGTAACGATGGGGGCTGCCGCATCGAAGAAATGAAGATCAGAACCGGTAAGGCTCCTGATGTCCTCATAGAGCTCACCGTCCGTAAGCGGACCCGTGGCGACCACAACGATGCCCTCCCTTGGGATCTTGGTGACCTCTTCGGATATGACCGTGATAAGAGGATTATTCCTTATCTTCTCAGTTATGTAAGATGAGAACTCGTCGCGGTCAACAGCCAGTGCGCCGCCTGCAGGTACCTGAGCCCTGTCGGCAGATTCCATGATAAGTGAACCCAGTCTCCTCAGTTCTTCCTTCAGAAGACCTATCGCATTCTCAAGAGCAGCCGCTCTCAAGGAGTTGCTGCATACGAGCTCGGCATAACCGTCGCTGTGATGAGCAGGTGACTTACGGACAGGCTTCATCTCGAAGAGCCTGACCTTCACGCCGAGTGAAGCAATCATATTTGCTGCTTCACAACCGGCGAGTCCTGCTCCTATGACAGTTACTTCAACGGATTCACTCATCCTTATCAGAACCCGAAGACTTCTTCTTTCTGGAGTTTGACGGGCAGTCCTTGTTGGAACACTTAGGATATGCCTTCTTGCCGTAGTGCTTCAGCACCATGTATGAACCGCACTCGGGGCATGTCTTGCCGTCGATGGGAAGGTTCCATGAGATGAAGTCACAGTCAGGGTTGGATCCCTTTTTATCGCATGTATAGAAGAGCTTGCCTCTGTACTTCTTGGAATGATGCGCGAGAAGTCCGGAACCGCACTGAGGGCACTTACCCTTCGCCTGTATCTCGATGTTCTTCGTAAAATCACACTGAGGGAAGTTAGAGCATGCAACGAACTTACCGTATCTGCCTTCCTTGTAGACGAGCTCGCTGCCGCACTTGGGGCACTTCTCGCCTGTCTTCTCGGGAACGATCTCGATCTTCTCGATGGAGTTCTGTGCGCTCTTAACCTGCTCGGCAAACTCAGGGTAGAAATCACTTAAGACCTTCTCCCACTTAACGCTGCCTTCTTCGACTTTATCGAGATTGCTCTCCATGTCGGCAGTAAAGCTTACGTCTACGATCTCGGAGAAATTCTCAGAGAGCATATTGGTTACGAGCTTACCGAGTTCTGTTATGAGAAGTGATCTTCCTTCCTTCTCGATATACTGTCTGTCAAGGATCGTGGAGATGGTAGGAGCATAAGTTGAAGGTCTGCCGATACCGTATTCCTCGAGTGCCTTGATAAGAGTAGCTTCAGTAAAGTGCTGCGGAGGAGTGGTGAACTTCTGTATGCCGGATACATCGAGGTTCTTCAGCTCAATGCCTTCCTCAAGCGCAGGAAGCCTTGCCTTGGAGTTCTCCTCGTCATCATCCTTCTTATCCTCTGCAACATCTGCATAGAGCACGAGGAAACCCTTGAATGTAATGGTCTCGCCCGAAGTCCTGAAGATGTGGTCACCGCAGGAAGCCTCTACTGAGAGAGTATCGAGCTTGGCAGGTGCCATCTGAGTTGCAAGGAATCTGTCCCATATAAGTGAATAGAGCTTGAACTGGTCAGAAGTAAGAGAAGCTCTGATGGAAGCGGGATCCATGTCAAAATGCGTAGGCCTGATTGCCTCGTGAGCATCCTGAGCGGAATTCTTGTTCTTATATTTTCTCCTGTAGCCGGACAGATACTCTTTGCCGAAGCGGTCGACTATGAGCTTCTTGGCAGCTTCATAAGCCTCATCCGATATTCTTACGGAGTCTGTTCTGATATAGGATACGAGAGCCGTCTGGCCTGCACCCTTGATATCGATACCCTCGTAGAGCTGCTGGGCAACGGACATCGTCTTCTTGGATGAGAATCCGAGTCTTCTCGAAGCCTCCTGCTGCAAGGTTGAAGTCGTAAACGGCGGATAAGGATTACGCTCCCTGGAGCCGTGCTTGACCGATGTGAGCATAAAAGGCTTGCCCTTCGTGTCGTTCAGGACCTTATTGGCTTCTTCCTCACAGGTAAGCTTGACATGTGATGTCTTGCCGTCCTTGTTGATGCCGTAATAGCTCATGAGGAACTTGTCGGATGCCTTGCCCGGAGTTACGAGCGCCTTAACGAGCCAGTACTCTTCAGGCTTGAATGCGTCGATCTCTGCATCCCTGTCCATTACGATCTTGGTGGCGACAGACTGAACTCTTCCGGCAGACAGACCCTTGCGGATCTTCTTCCAGAGCAGAGGGCTTAATTCATAACCTACAAGACGGTCAAGGATCCTTCTCGCCTGCTGTGCATCGGCAAGGTTCATGTCGATGGCGCGCGGACTGCTGATAGCTTCCTGAACCGCCTTCTTGGTGATCTCATTGAATGTGATCCTGCAGTTTGAATCAGGATCGATCTTAAGTACCTTGGCAAGATGCCAAGCGATCGCTTCTCCCTCGCGGTCAGGGTCCGTCGCGAGCAGGACTTCGTCACAACCGGCTGCAAGAGTCTTGAGTTCTCTTACGACCTTCTCTTTTCCCTTCATTGTGATGTATATAGGCTTGAAGTCGTTCTTAACGTCAACACCGAGGTTGCCGGAAGGCAGATCCCTTATGTGACCGAGCGAAGCTGTTATCTGAAAGTCGGGTCCCAGGTATCTTCCGATAGTCTTGGACTTAGCCGGAGACTCAACGATTACTAACTTTTTTCCCATGCTTTGAATCCTTTAAAATTTTAGTCGCATATATATATAATTCATCATTAACGAATTGTCAAAGAAAACTTTCCGCACTGATCTATGACCCGCCCGGCCAGCTTCATGTCGACGATCAGCTGTGAAATGCGATAGAACGGCAGGGCCAGCGCCCTGCATAACTCATCGATGTTCTTAGGCCCTGAAGACAGTTCGTCGCTTATGAGAAGCTTCCAGTCATTGTCATCCACTTCCTCGGGGAACATCTCCGCCTTCTTGCGCAATTCATAGATATCCGCTTTGAATTCCTGTTCACAATCCTCTTCATCTGAAATTGATTCATACAGATATTCAAAGTAATCAGGGTCTCCGATCCTTTTGAAGAGGTGCGCCTGCGAGATGCTGTCAATGACGCTGTCCGTGTTCAGCAGAACGTTGCCGCCGTCTTCGAGCAGCTTCATCCCGCCTTTTGCATTCTCAAAATAGATGCTGTTCGGGAGCACGAAGACTTCCTTACCCTGTGCAGCCGTAAATGAGGCCGTGTGCAGTGTCCCTGACACCTCCCCCGCCTCCATGATGAGCGTGCAGTCCCCGAGCCCTGCGATAAGGCGGTTTCTGGCCGGGAAATACTGTTTCAGTACATTCTGTCCCGGTGGCATCTCCGAGATCACAAGACCTTCACATACTATCTGTTCATAGATGTCCCGGTTCTCGCGCGGATAGATCCGCTCAGGACCGCCCGGGACAACGGCTATGGTGCTGCCTTTATGCCTTACCGCAGCAGAATGGGCAGCCCTGTCTACTCCCGATGCCATTCCCGACACAACTACTATGCCCTTGTTGCTCAATTCCGTAGCAAAGCTCTCAGTCGCAAACAGAGCATACTTGCTCGCTTCACGGGATCCCACGATCGCCACGGCACCGTCAAGGACCATATTCCTGAGGAGTTCTTTCCTGCCGCGGCAGTATATTACTTTGGGCATGCCGCTCAGACCCCGCCAGTTATACGGATAGAACTCACTATCGAGAACGGATACGACAAATATATTGTTCCTCTTCGCTATATTGCGATATTCATCAGCTGTCTTAAGCACCAGATCCCAATTGCCTGTAACTCCGTCAAGTTTCCTGCATGTACTCTCGCTTAATTCAAACCTGTCCATTTCTTTGATATAGTCGAGATCCGTAAGATCCCTGTAGGTCTTGATCTTCTTAAGGTTCTCAAGCTCATTTATGGCCTTAAAGTCCAGTTTCGTTACCATTCTGATCGCCGAATATCTGTAATCTGCACCATCGTCTCTTGGATTCATAATCTCACCTCACTCAAACAGTTTTGTTCTGTATATCGCGGCCTCCGACACATCTCCTTCATCAACATCGTCTCTTAAGTCAAGATCCGCGATAGTCCTTGCTACTCTTAATACTCCGGTAAATCCTCTTGCCGAGAAGAATCCCTTCTCCGACAGATTCGATGCGTATTCCACAACCTTCTCCGGTATCCTCATGACTTCGGCAGGGTTCTCAGCCTTTACGGTCGCATTAAGAAGCCTCCTGCCAAAAACCTTGTATCTGTCGTGCTGCCTGGACCAGCACCCGGCTACAATGTCTCTTAACCTGTCAGATTCATCATGGGAACCTCTCTCGCATATCGATGCCATATCAGAGCCTGATATCGAAGTCATCTCACTTACGATATCTATCCTGTCGAGAAGAGGCCCAGACAGCTTGCTCATGTATCTCTTCCTGGCACCGGGAGTACACCTGCACTTACGTCCCGGCTCCAGATACAGACCGCATTTACACGGGTTTGCCGTCCCGGCGAAAATAAAACTCGCAGGATACACAAAGGACCTTCCGTTCTTCGTAAGCCTCACCTCTCGGTCTTCCAAAGGCTGGCGCAGCGCCTCGATCACTTCGTTCTTGTATTCGCATAACTCGTCCGCCAGCAGGATCCCGTGATTTGCCATGGCAAGTTCGCCCGGTGAGAGCGTCATGCTGCTTCCCATAAGACCGCTTACGGATATCGCGGGTCCGGCGTATCTGCATGGCCTCGTGTTGACAGGACCTGTTCCGCCGCCTTCAACGGCTTCGGTCAGGGCATAGACCTCGGCGATCTCCTCGGTATACAGAGGCGGCATCAGTCCGGTCAGTATCTTGCCTGCCATGGTCTTGCCCGACCCCGGACTTCCCACAAGAAGTATGTTGTGGAATCCCGCGGCACTGAGAAGGATCGCCCTCTTGGCCTTCTCCTGACCCTTGAGAAGAGAGATATCCACAATGTCCTCTTCTCCTTCTGCCTGAGCGCTGAACGCAAGCGTCTCTTCGTTATAGCCTTCTAACCCGAATACTGCCCTGGCATCGTTAAGGCTTGATACCAGGGCACCGCTGAACCCCGCACATTCTCCGCTGCTGCGTTCTTCTTCCGGTATTATCCTGATATCGAAATCTTCATCCCTGATGCTCACAAGCCGCATCACGGCTCCGGGAGTAGCCTTTACCTCACCTCGTAACGAGAGTTCTCCTTCGGCATAGACTTTCTTTCCCGGAGGTTCGGGAAGCTGGCTTGAAGCAAAAAGTATCCCCAAAGCCATCGGAAGATCGAAGCCTGATCCCGACTTCTTCATATAGGCAGGGCTGATACTGACCGTAACGTGTCCCTTCGGCATCTTGAACCCCGAGACGGCAAGCGCCGAATGGAGACGGCCCTGAGCTTCCCTTATCGATGAATCACAGAGACCCAATACCGAGAATGTCGGAATCCCGGGAGTAACGGAGACTTCTATCTCCGAGAGCACCACTCCGGTTCCGTCGTTAAAACACGAATAGACTTTTGATACAAGCATCAAAATCACCTCCTTACCAAAAGCATACAGAGAAAAAAGGCCGAAAAACCCGACAAAAACCGACAAAAACCGACAAAATTCCGGGGATAAGTGTATAATGCAATAGCTTAAATACAGTAAATAAAAAAGAGGTAGGAATAAAATGAAACTCGGTATCGTAGGTCTCCCCAACGTAGGCAAGAGCACACTCTTCAACGCGATCACAAAAGCAGGCGCAGAATCAGCTAACTATCCGTTCTGCACGATCGAACCGAATGTGGGAGTCGTATCCGTTCCTGATGAGAGACTCGACAAGCTTGCCGAGATGTATAACCCTGAGAAGTACACCCCCGCAGTTGTTGAGTTCGTTGATATCGCCGGCCTCGTTAAGGGCGCGAGCAAGGGTGAAGGTCTCGGAAACAAGTTCCTGTCCAACATCCGCGAGTGCGATGCCATAGTCCATGTGGTAAGGTGTTTCGATGATCCCGATGTAGTACACGTTAACGGTCATGCCGACCCCAAGTCGGATATCGAGACCATCGACATAGAGCTGATCCTGTCTGACCTCGAGATAATGGAGAAGAGGATCGACCGCACCAAGAAGCTCATGAAGGGCGGCGACAAGACTTATGCCGCTGAGCTCGCATGTTTCGAGAAGATATACAACTGCCTGGCAGAAGAGAAAGCTGCAAGAACGATAGAATTCACGGAAGAAGAACTCGAGTTCACGAGAGATCTCCAGCTGATCTCCATGAAGCCTGTCCTCTACTGCGCAAACATCGCAGAAGATGACATCAAGAATCCGGACATCCCCTATGTTCAGATCGTTAAGGATATCGCTTCCAAGGAGAATGCTGCCGTAGTCGTCATCTCTGCAAAGATCGAGGATGAGTTGGGACAGTTAGATCCCGAAGACCGCCAGATGTTCCTTGATGACCTCGGCATCGAGAGCGCTGGCCTTGATAAGATGATCCAGGCTTCCTATAAGCTCCTCGGACTCATCTCATATCTTACTGCAGGTCCCAAGGAAGTCCGCGCATGGACGATCACAAACGGAACCAAGGCTCCGCAGGCTGCAGGCAAGATCCATTCAGACTTTGAGAGAGGCTTCATCAGAGCCGAAGTCGTATCTTACGATGATCTTATGAACTGCGGTTCTTACAACGCTGCCAAGGAGAAGGGTCTCGTAAGATCAGAGGGCAAGGAATATGTCATGAAGGACGGCGACGTCGTCCTGTTCAGATTCAACGTCTGATATCATTTCCCTTTAAGGCTTAAGATAACTGTCTCGATTCCGCTCGCTATGAATGTGATGCCGGAGAATATGACTATGCCCCTTGTTCCGCTGAACGGGTCGATGATGCACGCGATGCCTGCGGCAAATATCCCCAGTGACAGCACGAGCATGATCCACCAGAAGAAGCTCCTGAACTGAGGCACCAGTGTTGCTTCACGTAACTTGACTACTCCGTCTATGAGGAAGAATATGCCTACTGTGAGAGCCAGGATATTAAGTACAAAATCAGGTCTGATCAGGAAGATTATTCCAAGGATCATGACGATCACCGAATACACAAGGACGATCTCTGCCCCGACAGACTTTCCGTATCCCGCTGCCTTGAATTCCTTGATGGAGATGATGTAATCGACCGCTCCGGTTATGCCCAGGACTATGAGGATTATGGCAAAGAGTATTCCTATGACATTCGATACCGCATCAGGGAATATGATGAACACGATACCGGCCAGTACCGTAAAGAATCCCTTGATATACGCCGGGAGCCCCTTTGTGTTTATCCTTCTCATCAATAGTAATCCGTCCGGGTAACGCTGCCGTCACCGCTGATATCATAGACATTTCCGTTAGGTTCGGCAGCAGTCTTGCAAAGGGTCTGGACAAAGTCCTTTACCATCGCCAGGCTCTCACGCAGGTAATTGTGAGGCGCTACAATATATCCTGAATTTACAGCTTTTACACCGACAGCGTCAATGCCCAATCCGCAGGCAATGTATGTTGAACGGTAGATGTGATATCCCTGGGTCACTATTACTGCAGATCTTACTCCGTAATAGTTATAAGCCCTGTACATCGTCTCATATGTGGAATAACCGTAGACATCGAGGAATATGTCTTCAGGATCGACTCCGCAGCTGATGCAGTAATCATACATCGCACCAACTTCATCGTATTCTTCCGCATCGTCCTTGTCGCCGCTCAGAAGGATCTTGTCTGCCACGCCCTCGTTATACAGACAGACCGCCGTAGCGAGCCTGTCCTTAAGGAAAGAACTCGGTGTCTTGTCCTTGTGCACGGCACAGCCGAGGACTATGACACAGTCGTACTTTTGGTCAGACTCGAATGATTCAAGCGAAGACACTCTGCCGTTCACGGAGAGTACCACGATAAGATCTGCCGCCAGTATGACAGCCACAACGCCGGCAACAAGGATCGCCGCGATCTTAATTATCGTCTTCGGGATCTTCAGACTCTTCTTTGTCTTTGAATCTTTGCTCAAATGCTTCTTCATCTCTTGCTACCTGTTCGGAAGATCTGACCTTGCCGTCTTCAATGTCCTTTTGAATGCTCTCCAGCTGCATGACGATACGGTAGAGCAGATATGTGGAAAAGCCGAATACTATCGTTACCATTATCTCGGCTATGACGATGAACTCTGTGGGAAGTCCCGGAAGTGTCAGAGACAGTACCAGGAACAGAATAAGCGCCGACAGATATACTCCGGCAGATGCACGGTAATAGTTCTTCGCACGGCCTGAAGACAGCTCGCTTCTTCCGAACAGGAAGAACAGGAATACGCCTATTCCCAATACTGCGAAGACCGCAGATATCACTACTGCTGCGAGATTCATATCCTGATGCCTCTTGCGTGGAGCTGTTCGCTGATGAGCTTATCTACCTTCTCATTCAGGGCTTCCAGGTCCCAGGAATTATCAATGGAATAATCGCCTAATTCACAGTACTCGTCATCAGACATCTGCATGGCGATCCTGCGCTTGGCCTCTTCAGGATCAAGGCCTCTCTTCGCGAGCCTTGCCAGCCTGACTTCCTCGTCGCATGTCACTACCCAGACCTGGTTGCACATCTGAGTGAACTTGGATACCGGGATGGGAACATCGAGCACTATGCACTTTGTCCCCTTCTCACGCTCTTTCTCCGCACGCGCTTCCATCTCTTCGAAAACATACGCATGTATAAGGGAACTGAGCAGATCGAGCTTAGCCTTATCGTTAAAGACAAGAGACGACATGTACTTCCTGTTCATCGCACCGGAAGACGTTACTGCGCGGGGACCGAACACCTCGGTGATCTTGGGCATTGCCCTTCCGCCGGCTTCCGTTACGTCTCTGGATATCTCATCGGCATCAAGGACAAGGAGTCCCCTGTCTCTTAAGATACCGCTGACCGTGCTCTTGCCGCTTCCTATTCCGCCTGTGATGCCTAATATGAACATATTACTTTGCCCTCAGCCAGTCCTTTCCTGTATGTACGTCAGCTACGAGAGGCACCTTGAATTCAGCCGCAGCTTCCATCTCGCGCTTAAGTATCTCAGATGCCTTTGCCGCATCCTTCTCGTCGCATTCAACTATCAGTTCGTCATGCACCTGCATAACGAGAAGACTGTCGGGAAGTTCTTCTCTCAACGCCCTGTAAGCCCTGTTCATCGCTATCTTGATGACGTCTGCAGCCGTACCCTGGATCGGAGTATTCATCGCCGCCCTGAGGCCGAAGTTCCTAAGGTTCCTGTTCTGGCTCTTGAGCTCGGTGAGGTTCCTTCTCCTGCCGTAGTATGTCTCGGCGTAGCCTTTGGACATGCCTTCTTCTTTGAGTCTGTCCAGATAGTTCATGATGCCCGGGAACTGGTTGCCGTACTCCTTGATGAGATTGCCCGCATCCTTGATCCCGATATCAAGATCGTTCGACAGACCGTAATCCGAGATGCCGTAGATGATGCTGAAGTTTACGGTCTTCGCCTGCGCTCTCATCTTCGGGGTAACCTCTGATTCATCCACTCCGAAAACCTTTGCTGCAGTCCTTCTGTGGATGTCCTCGCCCTTCATGAACGCATCGCACATGATCGGGTCTTCCGACAGGGCCGCAAGAAGCCTGAGTTCGATCTGCGAATAATCGGCATCGACGAGCACGCGCCCTTCGGGCGCCGTAAATGCCTCGCGAAGCCTTGATCCTTCGACACTCCTTACGGGGATGTTCTGAAGGTTCGGTTCAGCGGAAGACAGTCTTCCGGTATTGGTCATGGCCTGTGTGAATCTCGTGTGTATCCTGCCGTCATCGGCAATAGCCTTAACGAGACCTACCGCATATGTGGAATCGAGCTTGCTGAGCTCTCTGTATTCGATGATGTACTTGATGACCGGATGCATGTACTTGAGCCTGTTGAGCTCGTCTATGTCAGTGGAATACACTCCGGTCTTGTTCTTCTTTCCGTGAGGCAGCGCCAGCTTATCTTCAGCGAAGAGGACATCCGCTAGCTGCTTCGGGGAATTGATGTTGAACTCGAAGCCCGAGAGATCGTAGATCCTCGCGCATGTGTCTTCGAGCCTTCTCGCGTACTCTTCGTGAAGTCTGTTAAGCCTCTCCCACGAGACATTCATTCCGCAGCGCTCGATGGAATCCAGGGTTATTACGAGCGGGAATTCGATATCGTAGAGGAGCTTCTTAATCTGTTCGTCCTTATCGATATCTCTCTTGAGCACCTTGGCGATGACCATGTTCGCATAGAGCTTAAGCGCAGCCGTGACAACGGCCTTGCCTTCGTCTTCAGAGGGTTCGTCAAACAGCGACAGCTGCTTTGCTTCCTGCTGCTCTTCTATCGGATATGCAAGCGATGTCACGCTCACATACAGTCTCTCAAAATCAGCCTTGCCTTCGATCTTGTTGCACACATAACCTGCGATCATCGTATCGAAAACAGCCTTCACAGACCTTAATGCTCTCGGGCAGACCTTCGAAGCATCCTTGTAGCCGTATGCGGCAAGGAATACATCTTCGTCCTTATCGAACAGAGTGCACGCATCCTGAACCGACATCTGATAGAAGACTGATGCTGCAAGATCCAGCAAGAGCACATAAGATCTGGAATTAACACTTACAAAGCCGATGCCGACGTTAAGATCTTCAGCATTGGCGCCTTCCGGGACAGCCGAAGGGATCTCCTGCTTGATTACCGGACCGTCTGCTATGAGCTTCTCCAGCTTTGCCTGCAGTTCAGATACGAACGGATCTTCAGTCGTGGATGCCACAGTAGGCTTTACACTCTCGAGATCGAGCTTCTTGGTCAGCTGCTTAAGTGCAAGCTGCGACAGCCTGTCGGCAAGCGCCTGGCTGTCAGATATCTGTCCCGTGTAACCGGTCTTATCAACTCCGTAAGGCACGGGTGCGTCTCTTACGATGGTGCAGAGCTTCAGGTTCATGTCGAGGAGTTCTTTGGATTCCGATATCTTCGTCTTGAGCGCAGGTGACAGTTCACCGGCATGCTCATAGACGCCGTCAGTAGTCTCATATTGGGCAATAAGTTTGAATGCCGTCTTCTCACCTACTTTATCAACGCCTTTGATGTTGTCGGAATTATCTCCCATCAGTGCTTTGACATGGACGAAAAGTTCAGGCTTAACTCCGTATGTGGTCTCGAATCTCTCGCGGTCAAAGAGCACTCTGGGCTCCTTGCCTTTGCCTGACTGCGGCATAACGACTGATACTTTATCGGAGATGAGCTGGAAGTCGTCGTGATCTCCGCTGAATATAAAGACATCCATGCCGGCATCCTCGCCCTGCTTGGAGAGCGTGCCGATGAGATCGTCCGCTTCGAATCCGGCAAGCTCCATCCTCGGCATGCCGAGAAGGTCGCAGAGCTCTTTTACGACGGGCATCTGCGCTGCAAGATCGTCGGGCATCCCGTGGCGGTTTGCCTTGTATTCGGCACTCATCTTATGACGGAAAGTCGGTTCTCTCCTGTCAAAAAGGATACACAGATGATCGGGCTCATACTCCTTCATTACTCCGAGAACGGAGTTGAAGAAACCGTTTACCGCACCTGTGGGTGTACCGTCGGGCGCGGTCATCGGCGCTCTTCCTATGACAGCATAGTAAGCGCGGTTGATAATAGAGTTACCGTCAACTAGTAATAGCCTTCCCATATCAGTTATCTCCGGCCGTATTGCCTTCCTTCTCGATCTCCATGTTCCTGACAGTATGCGCAGTGGAGATCATGAGCTTGATCCTGTTGAGCTGGTTTGCTTCAGAAGCACCCGGATCGTAGTCGATCGGGATGATGTTCGAGTTAGGATACTGACGTCTCAGTTCCTTGATCATGCCCTTACCCGTTACATGGTTAGGCAGACAGGCAAACGGCTGTGCGCATATGATGTTCGGAACACCGTCCTGGATGAGCTCGATCATCTCAGCCGTGAGGAACCAGCCCTCACCGCAGGAGTTACCGCATGACAGGACTGAAGACGACTTCTCTGCAAGTTCCTGTATCCTCTCGGTAAGCATGAACTTTCCGCCTGTCTTCCTGAATTCCTTGTTGATAGGATTCCTGAGAAGCTCCATGAACCTGATACCCTGAGTCATCAGATATGCGGTCTGCTTGCTCCTTCCGAGATTCTGAGCCTGCCAGATCGGGTTATAAGCACAGTACAGGAAGAAGTCGAGAACGCCCGGGAGAACACCCTCACAGCCTTCAGCTTCGATAACATCGATGGCGTTGTTATTGGCATCAGGCTGGAACTTTACGAGGATCTCTCCGACGAGACCGACACGCGGCTTTCTCGGGATATCCTGAAGCGGAAGCTTATCGAACTTCTCTACTGCGAACTTAATAAACTGCTTGTATCTCTTGATGACAGGCGGATTGTCGATATCAACGCCAATGGACTCGAGGACTTCCCTGATAGCCTTCTGCTCTTCTTCCGTCTTGGAGTAATAGCTGTTGGGCATCATCACATCGTATCTCTCGGTAAGATCATCTGATAATCCCTTGGGATTCAGCATCTTCCTTCCGATCCTGTTGATGTATGAATACAGAGCATTGGCAGCTCCGGGAACAGTCTCATAAGGTCTGGTCCTGAGCAGGAGTGTCGTGAGCATATCGCCCAATGACAGTGCCTCGATGGCATCGAGGAGGAATCCTGCAGTGTATTCGAATCCCTCGTTCTTCTCGAATCTCTGAGCCGAGATCGTGATTACTGGAATCTGCGGATAACCTGCCTCCTTCAGTGCCTTCCTGAGGAATGCGACATAGTTGGTGGCACGGCATCCGCCGCCTGTCTGAGTGATCGCCAGCGTCGTGTTGTCCGGGTCGAGTTCTCCCTTCAGCACTGCATTGATCATCTGACCGACAACTATGATAGTCGGGAAACATGCATCGTTATTAACGTACTTGAGTCCGCACTCGATATCTTCTCTCGTAGCCTGCTTAAGGAGCTTGAGCTTATATCCGTGCTTGTGGAATACAGCTTCGACGAACTCGAACTGGATCGGAGCCATCTGAGGAGCGAGGATCGTGTGGTTCTTCTTGTTCTCCTTGGTGAACTCGACTCTGTGAAGAGCATAAGGAGCATCGTCCTGCTTCGGCTCTTCCTTCTTCGGTTCATTCTTCTCCATATCGGCTCTCTCGTTCATGGCAACCACAAGAGACCTCATCCTGATCCTGGCAGCACCCAGGTTGGATACCTCATCGATCTTGAGGAGCGTATAGAGCTTGCCTGACGATTCAAGTATCTCCTGAACCTGATCTGATGTAACGGCATCAAGACCGCAGCCGAAGCTCGTAAGCTGAACGAGCTCGAGGTCAGGCCTGGTGATAACGAACGCAGCAGCCTCATAGAGTCTCGTGTGGTACATCCACTGGTCGATGACTCTGATAGGTCTCATGAGCATTCCCGCTCTTGCCACGGAGTCTTCAGTGAGAACGGCAAGGCCGAGAGAATTGATCATCTCAGGGATGCCGTGATTGATCTCAGGATCGATGTGATAAGGTCTGCCGGCAAGGACTACGCCCTTGATGCCCTTCTCCTTCATCTCCTTGAGGACTCTGTCGCCTTCTGCCCTGATATCTTCCTTGTACTTGCCGTATTCGGCAGCGCCTGCCTCTACCGCAGCCTTTGCTTCCTCGTAGGATACTGCAGTATAGTCGAAGCACTTGACGAGATTCCTTGCCACAGCCTCGAGATTATCAAGAGGCATGAACGGATTGATGTAATTGATGTCTAACTCTCTCAGGTTTTCCACGTTGTTGCGGATGACCTCAGGATACGAGCATACGATCGGGCAGTTGTAATGGTTGTTCGAACCGCTGTTCTCGACGTTCTCATACGGAACATCCGGATAGAAGATCGTCTTGATGCCGCGCGAGATGAGGTTCTCGATATGACCGTGCGCGAGCTTTGCAGGATAGCAGACAGACTCCGACGGGATCGTCTCCATTCCGCTCTCATAGAGCTTGTGAGAAGATCTTGCAGATACGAGGACTCTGAATCCGAGCTTGGTAAGTACGGTGAACCAGAACGGATAGTTCTCATACTGGTTCAGTACACGCGGGATTCCGATCTCTCCTCTCGGAGCATCTTCAGCCTTAAGCGGCTTATAGTCGAATGTCCTCTTGTACTTGTATTCGAATATGTTCGGTAGCTTCTCCTTATCCTTAACGGTCTCCCTGTCGAGTGCGATGTCTTCGCCTCTCTCGCATCTGTTTCCAGACACGAATCTCTGACCGTTGGAGAATTTCGCGATGGTGATACGGCAGTGGTTGGTGCATCCCGGGCACTGTGCGTTCTCGGTCTCCATGGAGAATGAATCAAGATCGTCCCTGCCGAGCACTGCAGAGCTTCCCTCATCACCTGCTTTCGCACGCTTCCTGGCGATAAGAGCGGCACCGAAAGCACCCATGAGACCTGCAACATTAGGCCTTATTACATCACGGTGCGATACGAGCTCGAAGCAGCGTAAGATGGCATCATTCAGGAATGTTCCGCCCTGAACCACGACATTCTTGCCGAGCTGCTCTGTATCTCGGATCTTGATGACCTTATAGAGGGCATTACGGACGACAGAATAAGACAGACCTGCGGAGATATCTCCTACGGATGCGCCTTCCTTCTGCGCCTGCTTTACCTTGGAATTCATGAATACCGTGCATCTTGTACCGAGATCGACAGGCTTCTTAGAAGACAGCGCTGCCGCAGCGAATTCAGGTGTCGTGAGGTTAAGCGTCTCGGCAAACGTCTGAATGAATGAACCGCATCCGGAAGAGCATGCTTCGTTAAGCATGATGGAATCGATGACACCGTTCCTGATCTTCATGCACTTCATATCCTGACCGCCGATGTCGATGATGAAGTCGACGTCCGGGCAGAAGAATTTTGCAGACTGGAAGTGTGCCATCGTCTCGATCTCGCCCTCGTCGATCCCGAGAGCAGCCTTGATGATGTTCTCACCGTAACCTGTTACGCAGGAATAAGCGATATGGCAGTCGGAAGGCATCTTGGAGTAGATGTCCTTCATGATGGTGACCGCACTCATTACGGGGTTACCCTTGTTGGATGCGTAATATGTGTATACCAGGTCACCCTTAGCATTGATGAGTACTGCCTTTGTCGTGGTGGAACCTGCATCGATACCGAGATAGAGTGCACCCTTCTGTTCAGTCAGATCGAGCACCGGGATCTTATCCTTTGCATGTCTCTCGTCAAAGGCCTTCTTGTCAGCCTCATCCGTGAAGATCGGATCGATCCTGATGATATCCGGTACAAAGCCTTCCCTGTTCTTGAGCTTTACGCACAGATCAGACAGCTTGGCAGGAGCCGTGCCGTCTGCAGAGAGCGCGGCACCCAGACCGACGTAGATCTGGGCATCTTCAGGCATCCAGAAGGAATCGACCTTCTCTGCAAGCGTTCTCTCGAAAGCATTGCGCAGCTCTGAATTGAAGAACAGCGGACCTCCGAGGAAAGCGACGTTGCCCTTTATGGGACGTCCGCAGGCAAGACCCGAGATCGTCTGGTTGACTACCGACTGATAGATGGATGCGGCAAGGTCCTCCTTTGCAGCGCCCTCGTTGATAAGGGGCTGGAGGTCGGACTTGGCGAATACGCCGCACCTTGAAGCGATCGTGTAGAGCGATCTGTAATCCTTAGCGAAGTTATTGAGACCGTCGGCATCCGTCTGGAGAAGTGATGCCATCTGGTCAATGAACGCACCGGTACCGCCTGCGCATGTACCGTTCATTCTCTGCTCTAATACGGGATGCATGTACGTGATCTTCGCATCCTCACCGCCGAGCTCGATGATGACATCCGTCTCGGGGTGATACTTCTTGATGGCAACTGTCTCTGCCATGACTTCCTGTGTGAACTTGAGTCCGAGCCAGTTGGCAACGGACAGTCCGCCGGAACCGGTTATGACTACGTCGACATATATACCGGGGAACTTCTCATTGACCTCTTCGAAGAGCTCGTTAAGAAGGCCTGATACATCAGAGTGATGACGTCTGTAGTCTTTGTAGATGATCTCCTCACCGTCAAGGATCACGACCTTGATCGTCGTGGATCCGATATCAAGTCCCATGCGATAGAACTTATCCATGTCATATCCTCCAGGTAGAGTTATTTTTGTTCTTGCCGGCCTTCGGACTGCCCTTCGGCTGATTCTTGCCTCCGCGCACCTGACCGTCACCATCGGGACGGTATCCGCCGGAACGTTTTGAAGAAGACTTCTTCGAATAGGAAGGCTTCTTCCTTGCAGGGATGGTACCGAAGAGCTTGAAGGACTTGTCCTTCAGTTCCTTGAGCCATGCCATCTGCTGAACTCTCAGGCTCTCCCTGAAATCCCTGCTCGACAGAGAATCCTTGAACTCACTGTCAAGATATATCCTGAGCAGTTCATCGGGTACTCCCCTGCCCAAGTCGAACGGCTTGCCAAAACAGTCAGAGACATTCAGTCTCAGAGGTTCAAGCACCATCCTCACGTTCTGCTCATATACCTCTTCCTCGCACTTGATGCCAAGCGTGAGCATCAGTCCCGCAAAGTTAAGGTTCACATACGGAAGATTGCCGGAGAAGATCAGATGAAGGCAGATGAGCTTCATATATGACTCGAGATTGATGCATTCCTGATCACATATGAGCGATACCTGACCCTCGGTAACCATGGCGGATATATCCGATCTCTCACTGTCAAACCCGTTCGACCACAGAAAATACAGTTCACGGTATACTTCCCGCTTGAACTGCTCGAAATCCCTCGTCAGAGGTTCAGCAAGGACTCTCTTGCCGAGGTTGAAGACATACTGCATATAAGACACTTCAAGGTAACTTGGTACCGAGAAATATTTGAAGTATGCCGCTACGTCACGCGCATTGAAGTAATAACTACGCAAATGTAATCTCCTGTTGTGCCAATTAATCAGACTGAATTATAACATAGACCGCGCGTTTTCTTTTAATAATTTATATTTTATGATTTAATACAAACGAATTTGAATTCGGGAGTGTTATATATGTCACTTGATGCCTTTGAAAAGAAGTTTTTGACCGACCTTATCGCCATAAGAAGCGTAGGAGCTGAACCGGAAGGCGATCTTCCTTACGGAAAGGCGCCCTTCAGCGCCCTTGAGTTCTTCCTGAAGACCGCAGAAGATATCGGCATGAGGACCGGGATCATAGATAACCGGGTCGGATATGCGGAGATAGGCCCTGAAGACTCCGGCAAGCTTGTCGGCATAGTCTGTCACCTCGACGTCGTACCTGAGGGATCAGGCTGGAACACAGACCCCTTCACGCTTACCCTGACTGATGACGGTTACCTCTGCGGCAGGGGCATCACCGATGACAAAGGTCCTGCTGCCGCATCTTTCTTCGCCATGAGAAGGCTTCTCGAATCAGGCGAGACGCTCAGGTCAAGGATAAGGCTTATCCTCGGAACAGACGAGGAGCGCACATGTTCCTGCGTAGAGTGCTATGCGGAGAAGGGCGAGATACCTGCTTTCGCGATAACGCCCGATGCTGAATTCCCCGTTATCTATGCCGAGAAAGGCATACTGAACGTGAAGGTCTTCTCGGAAGAAGCTTCCGGGATAACCGCATTTGCGGGCAATGCCACCAATATGGTCCCCGCGTCTGCAGAGGCCGTAATAGGCGGCATCAGGCATGAGGCTTCCGGTGTTCCGTCTCATGCTTCAAGGCCTGAGCTCGGGGTGAACGCGATCTTCGAGCTGGTCAAGAGCCTGGGCAAAGAAGAACTTGAGCAGTCTCCTGTCCTCTCCTACATCAGGAACGAACTTGCAGACAGGGATGCATGCGAATACACGGGCTGTGCCGTTACGGACGATTCGGGCAAGATCACAGGTAACCCTTCCGTCTTAAGGGCAGGCACTGACGGCGAGTCGATCACGATCGATATCAGATATCCCGTTACTGCTTCAAAAGATGCGATACTGGCGCATTTTGAAGAGGAAGCTTCAAGATACGGCCTTAAGGTATTCGAGACGAACCATATGGCACCTCTGTACAAAGAGAAGGATACGCCTGAGATCAGGATGCTGACTTCTGTTTGGGACAGGTATATGGACCGCTATGACGGCTTCACGGGCGAATACAAGGGATTGTACAGAGAGCCTCTGGCCATCGGCGGAGGAACTTATGCAAGACATATGCCCAATACGATCGCTTTCGGCATGCAGGCACCCTGGCAGCAGGACCAGTGTCATCAGGCAAATGAGAGAAGAAAGCTCACTGACTTTGAGACGGACATAGATGTCCTCAGAGAGGCGATCACGGGTCTTACAGAACTCGTCTGATAGTCGCGATGCCTGTCATGGCGGAGAATGTCGATGCTACGACCTTACCCTTGGATGAGGATGCGTGGATGACGGTATCACCGCCAATATAGATACCGGAGTGGTCGATCCTTCCGTCACCGTCATAATCAAAGCAAACGATATCGCCTACTGCTATCTCAGCTGCGGATACTTCAGTGCCGAGCTGCGACTGGGAGTGCGCGCTGTGAGGCAGATAGATGCCGTAGTAATTCAGGAAGCAGTACTTAACGAAGCCTGAGCAGTCGAATCCGCTCGGCGAAGAACCGGCATATACATAGGGAACTCCGATGTAGCTGCTGCAGTATGAAGGGAAATCCGAAGCTCCGGCGCCCGGATCAGATGCAGGCTGCGAGGGTGCTTCAGTGACTTCCGGAACAGGAGTCGGCGTGGGAAGGCTCTCGAGGCAGAGGCTCGCCTTGACATAGCTGCCGGAATCGGTCTTATACCAGCCGTTATCCGTCTGTGCAACAACATTGATTGCGGTGCCCGTAGAGAGTGTGGTTACCTTTGTATATGTGATGCCGGGACCCGTACGGGTGTTGAGGCTGCAGCTTGCATATACGGTCATAGAGCATTCAGTCTCGGTGAAGGATGCGGCCTCCGGTTCAGGTTCGTTCTGTGCGGGAGCCTGAGGTTCCTGAGGCTGTTCAGGCTGGGCAGGTGCCGTCTCCTGAACGGTTTCCGTCGTGTTCTCCTCTTCCTGCTCATCTTCGGGAATGACGACTTCTTCGGCCTCGCCTACTGATGCATTCTCGATATAGCCCTGAGTTCCGTCTTCAGTCCTTATAAGTGACCAGTCAGAACCGTATGACAGCCTTACGACTATCTGACCTGCAGACAGCGTTCCGAGGAGCTCAGACTCCGGAGATGCGGCCTTGAGGATCATGGTGTCGTCTTTAAGGATCGAGTAGGACTTGCCGTCGTAGGAGAATCCGTCCGTATTGACAACGGTATCCTCGCTTAAGGTCAGCGTGTAATCGTTGATGTCAACATAATTGTTCGACCCGCTCGCAAGCGACTCGTCATAAGCATATTCCTTTACGGTGAGTTCCATGGAAGGGCTCTGCAGATCGACCCTGTCGGAAGCGCCGAGATCCGCGGCATTGATCGAGCATACGGCAATGAGCATGCCCATACCGAATGAGACCCCTCTGATAAGACGTCTGTTAGATGCCATAAATTCTTTAAGCCCATTTAAACCCATACTCGGATTTTATCAAACGGGGAATGGCAAATTAAGCAAAACCGCGGAAAATAGGGCTTTTGTAACCCAAATGTAAATTACCTGTGCTTGTCCGTACCTTCGAAGCTGTTATACAGATCGATTATCTGAGGTCTGAGCTTCAGGAATACGTCGACGAGCTTCGGATCAAAATGAGTGCCGGCTTCTTCCTCGATCAGCTTGAAGCACTGATCGTAGGGCATCGGCTTCTTATATGCTCTCTCGCTGGCAAGCGCATCGAAAACGTCAGCCAGAGCCATTATCCTTGCCTCGAGAGGTATGTTCTGACCCTTGAGGCCGTCCGGATATCCCTTGCCGTTGTACTTCTCATGATGGTAGTGCGCAACATTGACCGCTACGGCAACGAATTCCTTATCGTCAACTTCTTTGAGGACTTTCTCCACGATGACCGCGCCGACTTCGGCATGGCCCTTCATCTTCGAATACTCTTCTTCGGTAAGACCTGCTTCCTTCCTCAGGATGTAGTCATCTACCGCTATCTTACCGAGATCGTGCAAAACGGCAGCCTGCTTGACTGCATACCAGTAATTCTCGGATCTGTCTGCATAGGCAGGAAGTGTCTGAAGTGTATCAACAAACAGCGAGACGCAGGAAGAAGTCCTGTTGATGTGACCGCCTGTGGAGTTGTCACGTGATTCGATCATTGACGCCATACCGAGGATGGTGGATTCCTGAAGGCTCTTCATCTTCTGGAGGGATTTGGTTACCTCATTGTTGGATCTTGCGATCTCTCTTCTCGCCTTATGGATAAGGTTGTCATTACGCAGGTGATCCTCATAATGCTGGGTCCTGTCCTCCATCTCTACGAGGTAGCCGAGAACATGGTGTGATGAACCAAAGTGGATATAGCTGAGCTCACAGTCGAGATATCTTCTCTCCTCAGGATTCCTGTCATTAAGTCCGAGTCTCTTAAGTGAGTTACGCTCGTGGATGTCGAACGGAGCAGCCTTCTCCTTGACCCAGGAGATTATCGATTTGAGCGCATAATTCTCGGGAACGATCGGCTTATCGATCTTAGCTTCCTTGACCTCCGGGAAGAGCTTCTCGGCAGCGACATTGCTTCCGATGTAGTTCATCCTGCGGTCGAATACGATATAGCCGTAAGGGCTCAGTTCCTCCATCTTCTCCTGAACGCTCAGCGTAACATCGTAGAGCATCGATCTGGTGCTGAAATATACCAGACCCATGGAGCAGATCATATAGAAGAAAGGAACGAGTTCATATCTGCTGACAAAGACCTTCTCCAGGAAGTAGACCAGGAATCCTGCAAGGAAGACGCCTACATAGGTAAACATCGTCTTGAATGAAGCCTTCTTCTTGCCGGAGTATGCGAGGACCGTAAAGAATCCTGACAGTGCAAGTTCGACACCGACAACGATAAATCTCGCATAGTAGAAATGAGCCGGAGTATACATGAAGTCGGCAACACCGTCGGGATATATCAGGAGCCTGATGTTATCGTAGAAGAACGGATACCTGCCTGTCAGCGCGATCGCAAAGAACAGGAATACATTGACAGTTGATATTGAATATACAAACCATTGGGGAAGCGTAGACTTCGAGAACTCTGCCAGGATGAACATGACCATCATCGGCAGGAAGATACCGCCTATATATGACAGGGCATTGGCCAGGAGCGCCTCACCGAGACTTGTCGAAGAAGCAAGGAAAAAGTACCCGATGTTGCTGATGAGCAGCAGCACCGAGAGTACGACCTGAAGATAATTGTTGTTACGTCTGGAGTTATTGAGCAATACGAACGTACTGCCAAAACTCAGAATAACAGCCACCCCGAGTAATATCTTATAGACCATGGCTCTATTTTACTACATTTGTCGGGTAAATATGCCGCTGTGTTAAAATATTACAAAATAAATGACAAACAGGTGCGTTATATGACGAGAGATAAAGTCCTTGCATTGATATTAAAAAGCGACGGTTACGTTTCCGGAGAATCCATCAGCAGAGAGCTCGGTATCACCAGAGCCGCTGTCAATGCAGCCGTAAAGCAGATCAAGGAACTCGGATATGACATAGAATCATCTACCAGGAAGGGCTACAGACTGATGTCCTCCCCTGACCTCATGAATCAGGGCGAGATCTTGGCAAGGCTCCCGGAAGAAAGAGCCGGAGATGTTACAGTCCTCGATACTGTGGATTCGACCAACACGCTACTCAAGGAGATGGCCAGACAGGGGGCTCCGGCGGGTTCCGTCGTAATATCGGACGAGCAGACAGGAGGCAAAGGCAGAAGAGGCAGAAGCTTCCTCTCACCTTCCGGCACGGGTATCTACCTGTCATATCTCATGATCCCCAAAGGAGGCCGGGAGATCATCAGCGAAGTGACCGCCTGGACCGCAGTTGCCGTAAGAGAAGCTGTCTCAGAAGTATGCGGAGTTACATGCGATATCAAATGGGTAAACGATCCTCTGATAAATAACCACAAGATCTGCGGCATCCTTACCGAGCTCTCCGTCGTGGCCGAGAGCGGTGATATCGATAATGTCATCATCGGCATAGGCATTAACGTAAACCATAAGAAGGAAGATTTCCCCGAAGAACTGCGGGATATAGCGACTTCGATATCGGCAGAGTGTGGCGGGAAGATTTTCGCGCGGGCAGAACTTGCAGCCTGCCTCATAGGCAAGCTGGATGAACTGGTCGCTGCCTGGCCGGACGGCAAGAAGGAATACCTCGACAGGTACCGCGAGGCCTGCATTACAACAGGATCCAAAGTATCCGTCTTCAATCTGGCGACCGATACCCCCAGGACCGGAGAGGCTCTGGGCATTAACGACGATTTCTCGCTTCAGGTCCGCTTTGACGACACCGGCGAAGAAGAATCTGTCAGGAGCGGCGAGGTCAGTGTAAGGGGCTTGTACGGCTATACCTGATCAGACCGTTATATAGGCTTTGATCTTATCGAACTTGGCGTCTCCTATCCCAGAGACGTTCTTTATCTCTTCTATGCTGGCAAAGGGGGATGTCTCTCGGTAATCGATTATCGACTGGGCATAGACCTCTCCTATCCCGGGGAGCGTCATCAGTTCCTCCTTACCCGCCGTGTTGATGTTGACCAGAGAAGCACTCTCCTGCTGGCTCCCCGTATCTTCTCCCCACAGATACTCGTCATCGTCACGAATTATGTCTTCCTGTATCTCAAAGACCGCTTCAGACACAGACTCGTCTGTCTGACTGCAGTCCGGTATAAACACAGACACATTGGAATCTATCTCATAGACCAGATTGACCCTGGTGATATCGGCATTCTCAGTAAAGCCGCCTGCGCATTCCACAACATCGTTAAGGATCACTCCCTCGGGCAGTTCATAGACACCCGGCATGGCAACCGCACCGCATATATAGACCTGCACCGTTGCCGGAGCGGATGTGTCCTCTGTCAAGGACGGCTCAGCAGTCTGTTCTGTATCCTGATAAGATGCCTCCGAAGGCATGATGATACTCTCGCCTTTGATCGTACTGATGAACGTGTCTCCGGTACCGTTGACGAGCAGCTTATATGCAAGGCTCAACAGCGCGATCAGTATAAATGCTGCCGGATAGATGAATGTCTTCAGTTTTTCCTTCTTGATCTTCATGCACAAAGGATAGCATGCAAAAAGGGGCAGAAAACCCGACAAAAACCGACAAAAACCGACAAAACCCAGGGTTTTATCTTCTGAAGTCCAGACGCACCAAAGCCTTGCCGTTAGGGAGTTTGAAGGCTTTCTGAATGATCAGCTCATAACCGGCTGTCTGCATCTTGCCGATCAGCGCATCTTCTTCCATCTGATGATGGATCTCATCAAGTCTGTCAAAGGAATGAAGGTATGGAGAATCCGACACCCATCCTGCCGTATCCGTATTGATCTGAATGACGCAGGATACATATTCTGCCCCGGTCTGTCTGACCGTCTCCAGGAAGACATCGTAGCCGATATACTCGATCAGCAGATCCGCGATCAGGAGCTGAGTCTTAGGCAGCTTACCTGCATCTCTGTTCAGATCCAGACAGATGCACTGAAGCACACCGGCAAGCTCAGGATGCCTCTGTTGTGCCGCGTTAAGATATCCTTCGTTGATATCCACTCCGTAGACAGCCGTATACTTGCCCGTATCAACATGCTCCAGGCCGTTACCTCCTGCGACGCCGAGGATCATCGCGACAGATACATCATGCTCAGACAGTTGTCCCTTCATGATGCTGTTAAGAGTCTGGAGCTGATTTACGGATTCCAGACTCATATGATTCTCATAATCACCCAGAGGTATCTCTTTCCAGGGATTCATCAGACTTTCTCACACCATTCTGTAGAAGCTTCTTCTCCGGCGATCTCTATTGCCAGATGCGAGAACCACGAATCTTCTGCCGCGCCGTGCCAGTGCTTGATGTTTGCAGGGATATTGATGACCGTTCCAGGAGTCATCTCCACAGGCTCCTTGCCCCACTCCTGGTAGTAACCTCTGCCTCCGACGCAGATCAGCATCTGACCGCCGCCTTTGCTCGCGTGATGGATATGCCAGTGATTCTTACACCCCGGCTCGAAAGTAACATTGAACACCGGTATCTGCTCCGTCGTAACGGGCGCAAGATAGCTCTGTCCCTCAAAGAACTCGCCATAGGGATTCGGCTCTCCTATCGGGAAGAAGATCGAGTTCTGATACCTGTCCTTATCCGATAGCACAGGCATCTGATCGTTATAGATCTCCTTGGCAAGATTGAATACTGCCCATGCCTTTGGCCAGCCTGCATAGAACGCCACATGTGTAATTACGGCTGCGATCTCCTTCTGAGTTACCCCGTTATTCTTCGCATTTTGTATGTGATACTTAATGCTCGAATCGGTAATGCCCTGAGACATCAATGCAACGACCGTGATGATCGACCTGGTCTTCAGATCCAGATCCCCGTTATTCCAGTTCTCTCCGAAGAGCACATCATCATTATAATGTGCGAATTCAGGCGCAAAGCTGCCGAGCTGGTCTCTGCCTGCTGTTTGAACGATCTTAGTCATATCAAGCCTCCTGCATTACAGATATTTGTTATAGAAGCTCTCGATCTTATCGAAGGGGATCACTTCAAGATTATCATACAGATCCGTGTGAACGGCATCCGGAATTATCATAAGTTCCTTGTTATCGGCATACTTACTGTCCTTCACCATATTCTCATAGGCATCTTTCGAGAAATAGCATGAATGTGCTTTCTCTCCGTGGATGATAAGCACCGCACTTCTGATCTCGTTTGAATACTTGAGTATGGGCTGATTCATGAACGACTGGCATCCCGTGACATTCCATCCGTCATTGGAATTAAGAGACCTCTCATGATAAGCCCTGCCCTTATAATACTCGCTGTAATCCTTTACGAAGAAAGGAGCGTCTTCAGGCACAGGAAGCGGCAGACATCCGCCCGCACGCTTATGTGATCCGTTCTTCAGATCCTCTATACGCTGCGCACAGAGCGCCTTCTTCTTCTCGTATCTCTGTTCTTCAGAGTCCTCGGAATCAAAGTAACCGTTGGCGTTAACGCGTGTCATGTCATACATGGTCGCCGTAACAGTAGCCTTGATCCTTGTATCGAGAGCTGCAGTGTTAAGTGCCATTCCGCCCCAGCCGCAGATGCCGAGAATACCGATACGTTCGGGATCTGCTTTCTCGCAGAGCGACAGGAAATCCACCGCCGCCATGAAGTCTTCCGTGTTGATATCGGGAGATGCCATATATCTGGGTTCCCCGCTGCTCTCGCCGGTAAATGACGGATCAAATGCTATCGTCAGGAATCCCCTCTCTGCCAGTATCTGTGCATAAAGGCCAGAGCACTGCTCCTTAACTGCACCGAACGGTCCTGACACCGCTATGGCAGGAAGCTGGCCCTCCGCATCTTTGGGCATATACATATCTGCTGCCAGTGTATTGCCGTAGCGGTTCACAAAGGTCACCTTGCTGTGTTCGACCCTGTTGCTCTTCAGGAAAGTCTTATCCCATTCATTTGTAAGATTCAGTTCCATTGTCAGATCTCCTTTATTGCATAGTTATTGTTATGGTTACGTCTTCATTTGAGAGAAGCTCTGTTATCTCATCTTCAGTCAGGTCGATTTTGCCGAGCCTGGTGTAAGACCAGGAATTTGAGCCGTAGAAGATCACTATCTGATCACCGGAATAGAGAACTATATCTCCCGGAGCAGTCGTGATCTGCTCATCGTCACTTGTTATATCCTGCCCGATCGAGCCGACCTGCTCGAATCCGCCGTACTTCGACATATCGATCATAAGGCCGCTTTCCGCAAGCCCTTCAAGTTCAGCTGCGGCCTGATTATCTTCCCAGGTAACCGGTACAGTCTCATCACCTATCTTAAGTATCATCACCGATTCCTCACTTGTTTCTTCCTGTTCTGTTAATTCTGTGTTCGAGGCTGACTCCTGTTCTGATGCACTTACTTCATGACTGCTTTGAGAATACGTTGTTGTTACTTCAGCATCAGATATCTCACTTGAACAGGCAGACAGCCCCAACATAATGATTAAAGCTGCAAGCACAGGACTTATAAGCTTTTCCATATATCACAATATCCCATTCGCATTGAGCCACTTCTCGAGTGCCGGCTTCGAATCAGCCGCTCTGCTGCCGTTGATCGACAGACCGGACTTGACGTCGGCGCCCTTCGCGTATTTCTTTATGTCACTCTCGGAAGATCCCATTCCGCTGCCTTCATTCGTGCAGAACGGAAGGATGGTCTTACCCGTAAAATCGAACTTCTCAAGGAAAGTAACGACAGCCATGGGTATCGTACCCCAGTAGTTCGGGTATCCGAGAACTATCGTGTCATACTGATCGATGCTGTCAGGGAATCTTACCAGTTCCGGTCTTCTGTCTTCCCTGAGGTCCTTCTTGGCCTCATCGATGCAGGTCATATACACCGGTGAATACGGCTCTCTCATCTCTATCTTGAACATGTCTGATCCGATCAGTTCATTAGCCAGGCCTGCCGCTACCTCAGTGTTGCCTACCTCGATGTATCTCATGGCACCGCCAAAATAGTTCTCGTCTGCTCTTGAGAAGAATGCTGTCAAAACCTTTGCCATATCTTTGTCCTCCTTATAATCCCAGGCTTTCTATCCATTCAATTAATTCATCTTCTGACACATCGCCGTCAAATCTCTTGCCTTCCAGCCAGTTACCGCTGCCGGCATTCGCTGCCAGATTTGTACCGCTCGAACCTATATCGCTGCTTCCGGATGTACAGAAAGGTATTACTGTCGCATCACCGAAGTCGCAGCTCTCTACGAAAGTATCCATTATCCTCGGCTCTTCCCCGAACCAGATCGGATAGCCGATGAAGATGACCTCATAACCTTCAAGATCTATGGGGTCACTTCCTATCTCAGGTCTTACATCCGGATCATTCTGCTCTACCGTGCATCTGCTGTTGTCATCGTTCCAGTCGCGGTCTTCATCCGTATAAGGAACAGCAGGAACGATCTCATAGAGGTCAGCATCTGTCACATCTGCTATCCTGTCAGCCACTCCCTTGGTCGTTCCCGTACAGGAGAAAACAACGACCAGTGTATCAGCGCCGCTTTCGGTGATATCAGTCGTATCTGATGCCTCCGATGATACTGCCGTGTCTTCTGTCTCGCTCTCGGTTACGGCTGCAGCGGTCTCTTCCGCACTGCTCTGTTCGCTCGGCGTCTCTGCAGATGCCGCACACGAAGCAAGCATGACCGCCGACATTACCAAACCTGTTATGGTCAATAAACGTCTCATCACTTCTTATCCTCCTCATCATCAAACCACTTAAGGACACCTGTCTTCTGTGCAAGCTCGTAGCGTCCGATCTTATAGTCGAGCTTCTCCAGGGCTATGTCGTACTTCTTCCGTGCCTCAAGGATGGTCTCTCTTGCTTCCTTCAGGAGATTTGTCCTGGCATCTATCGTGGAATCACCTTCCCGGAAGAGCTTTACATACTCAATTAACATCTCCACGGGCATTCCCGCATCTCGAAAGCAGATCGCATTCTCTACCCAGGCAATGTCTTCTTCCTTGTAATCCCTGATGCCGCCGGCCGTTCTCGTTACCGGCGGTATGACTCCGACACGCTCATAGTAACGCAGCGTATCCGCCGTAATATCGTACTTCTCGCACACTTCCTTTATAGTCATTGCCGGTACCTCCGATCACGATTTCTGTTAGCTGATGCTTACATTCTACAACTTAGAGTTAACTCCAAGTCAAGGGTAAATTCCCGTGATCGATATTAAATTTCCGACAACAAAAAAGCGGCCCGAAGGACCGCTCTTCAACAGTATGTTATAACTCTTTACTGAGCTTCTTTGCTCTTGGTCTCCCAGAGCTTCTCGATGTTGTAGTTGGCTCTCTCCTCGGGATGGAAGATGTGTACCACGACATCCTTGTAGTCTACGAGTATCCAGCGGTCGCCGGATCTGCCTTCAACGTGATCGGCCATGATGCCGTTATCTCTCTTAAGTACGAACTCCACTTCGTCAGCGAGTGCTTTGATCTGAGTGGTGGAATTACCGCTGCAGATAACAAAGTAATCTGCAAGAGTAGTCTTGCCTGTAACATCTATTGTCTCGATATCTATACCCTTCTTTGAATCAAGGATCTCAACGATCTTCTCAGCCAGTTCTTTGCTTTCCATTAACTTCTCCTTTGAGTTTTCAATCATTATACATTACATACCGAGGTCACGCATCAGGTCAAGTGTCATCGGATGTATGTCCCTGCCCTGTTTTATGAACTTGTCGCGAACCGAACTGACCGTCATGCGCATGGCCTGATCAAGGTCACTTTCAGCCGCTATCCTTATGTCCGTAAGGTCTGTATAAGTCCTTGACGGTTCGATCTTATCTGCCAGATATACTATCTTCTCGAGAACTGACATATTGCCTCTTCCCGTAGTGTGATAGCAGACGGCATCCAGGATCTCCTTGTCTTCGATGCCCATCTTATCGCGTGCAAATGTCGCACCGCCGGGCGAATGAAGAAGCTTCTTGTCGGTGAACACATCACCTGAGTACTCCCTTGCAAGGCGTCTCTGTTCGTCTATATCGAGTTCTTTTGCACAGTCATGGATGGCACCTGCGATAAGAGCCTTATCCTTGTCTGCTCCGAACACCTCAGCCAGGTGCGCCGAGAGAATGCCTACGTTAAGCGTGTGCAGTAGCCTCTTCTCTCCGAGATACTTATACATCAGTACGGAATAGTCGAAGAATTGCTTCTTAGCCTCGTCGCTGATGCCTTCGAGCCTTGTGTTCTCAGAATACAGATCGTGTGTCTTAATGAAGTCAAGTACGGGCTCAGGGCACATGTCGAATCTGTCGTCTCTGACGATGCCGGAAGACGAACACTCAACGCCGTCCAGCCTGAACACTTCGATATCTCCGCCGAGATTCTTCCTGATGGAGCGTGAGCAGACTTCTATATCCGTGTCATCACCGGGTCTTGCCGCCACCAGGAGCGTTGCCATATCGAGGATCTCTCCGGGCTTATACCATGTCTCGAAAGTGGCAAGGGTATCGGAACCCATCAGCCAGTAGAACTTGTGGTCTTCGGATGCTTTCTTGGACTTTACCCCGTTGCCTTCGAGGAAAGCCTTGATGTATCCGGGTTCAGTCAGAGCCTTGAGAGTAAGAACGGTATAGGACACGCCTTCAATGCCGAACTCGACGTCACTGGTATAGACATTCTTAATGCCGAGAGTGTCGATGCAGTCCCTGACCATATAGTAGCGGTAAGGGGCCGGGAGAATCGATGTATATCTCTTGAAGGAATTGCATACAGAAGGGACCGTAATGACGCAGTCCACAATGCCGCTCTTAAGGGCGCTCCTAATCATCGCGAGATGACCGTTGTGGAATGGGTCGAACGAACCTCCGTATATACCTATCCTCATTTCAGGCCTGAAGTGTCCTTCCTATGTCGTGGCGGAAATGCATGTCCTGGAAGGATATTTTCGCAACGCCCTCGTATGCGCCGTCGATAGCCTCATCCAGTGTATCGCCTTCGTCATATACGCAGAGGACACGGCCGCCGCTTGTAACGAGCTTGCCGTCCTTAAGCGCCGTACCTGCCTGGAATACGAGCTTGCCGCAGGTATCGATGCCTGTGATCTCGTAGCCTTTCGCGTAGCTCTGGGGATATCCGCCGGAAGCCATGACAACAACGCAGGAGCACTTGTTCTTCCACTTGAAGTCGACCTTATCGAGAGTACCGTCGATGCAGGCATCAACGATATCCAGCAGGCTGTTCTCGAGAAGGGGCAGGACTGCCTGTGCCTCGGGATCTCCGAACCTTGCGTTGTACTCGACTACCTTCGGGCCTTCCGGAGTAAGCATCAGGCCGAAATATATAACACCCTTGAACGGTCTTCCCTCTGCCTTGAGAGCTTCTACCGTAGGTGTGATGATCTCATTCTGGATCCTTGCCTTAAGTTCGTCCGTCATGTCGGCACCGGGTGTAACAGCGCCCATGCCGCCGGTGTTGAGGCCTTCGTCGTGATCGTAGGCTCTCTTGTGGTCTCTGGAAGAGATCATAGGGACGCAAGTGTTGCCGTCAGCAAAAGCAAGAACGGTAAGCTCCGGACCTGTCATGCACTCTTCGATGACAATGGTGGAGCCGGCACTGCCGAACTTCTTGTCTTCCATCATGTCCCTTACTGCCTGCTTAGCCTCATCGAGAGTCTGAGCAATGATGACGCCTTTGCCGAGTGCGAGGCCGTCACACTTGATTACGATCGGCATCGGCTGAGTCTCGAGATAATCAAGAGCCTTCTGCTCTTCATCGAAGATCTCATATCTCGCGGTAGGAATGGAATACTTCTTCATGAGCTGCTTGGAGAAAGCCTTGGACCCTTCTATGATGGCAGCATTTGCCTTGGGGCCGAAGCTCCTGAGACCTGCTTCTTCCATCTTATCTACCATGCCCATTGCGAGCGGGTCATCGGGTGCAACGAATACAAGATCGAAGTTCTCTTTCCTGGCATATTCGACCATTCCTTCGATGTCTGTTGCCTTGATATCCACACAGGTAGCAATGGATGCGATGCCGCCGTTGCCGGGAGCGCAGTAAAGCTCAGTTACCCTGGGATCCTGCTTGAGCTTCCAGCATATAACGTGCTCTCTTCCGCCGCCGCCTACTACTAATACCTTCATGTCATGTCCTCCGTTATCTCAGGATATGGAACCACTTGGCTCCGTCTGCCTGCGCGCAAAGTCTGTCCGCTTCTCCGTGGGTAATGGACGTAACTATCACGGCATCGCCGCAGTCGAGCGCAACGGGAGAGTATCCTTCGAATATCTTCAATAATTCATCAGCTTTTGAATCAAGTCTTACTACGATGTCAGCTTTGACATCCGCATAAGGCACGAGCTTGACAGAGCCTTCCTTCCAGAGCCTGCTTTCTGCAGGACGGCCTTCCGTTACGGCTGCCTGGATGATGTCACCGAAAACAGCAGAAGCCGTGGGCATCGTTCCTGCACCCTTGCCGTAATACATGGATACGCCGAGAGCATTGCCGTCGACCATGACAGCGTTGAACACGCCGCTTACCGAAGCAAGGAGATTGCCGCGGGCAACATATGTGGGAGCAACATAAGCGATCGCTCCGTTATCAGCGTTCTCGAAGTAAGCTATGAGCTTAAGCTCCGCCTGAGCCTTCTCCTCAAAATCGATATCATCAAGAGTAAGCTTGGAGATACCTTCAGCATTGATCTCATCGGGAGACACATAATTGCCTTCCAGAGCGATCGTGGACAGGATCGACAGCTTCCTCTGCGCATCGATGCCTTCTACGTCTGCCGTGGGATCTGCTTCGGCAAAACCGTTCTCCTGAGCCTCTTTCAGAGCTTCCTCATAAGAGATGCCGTTGTCCTTCATCTGGGAGAGGATGTAGTTTGTAGTACCGTTGACGATGCCTGCGATCCTGACGATCTTGTTAGCGGCAAGGTCTCTGTAGAGAGGCTGGATAATCGGTATTCCGCCGCCTACCGCAGCTTCATAGAGATAGGAACAGCCGTTGTCTTCTGCGATCTTAAGGAGCTCCACGCCATGTGTGGATACGAGTTCCTTGTTGGATGTTACGACGGAGATACCCTTGGAAAGAGCTCTCTTTGTATACTCATAAGCTATCCTGGCGCCGCCGATGGTCTCGATGATTATCTGAAGATCGGGATCTTCGAAGACGTCGTCCGCATTGTGCGTAACGAGCGAAGAGAACGGGCTGTCAGGAAAATCGCGAAGATCAAGGATATGCTTAAGCTCGATCTTCTTACCTGTCTTTGCTTCGATCGAAGCGCCGTTCATGGCAAGGATGTCAGCTACGCCTGAGCCGACCGTACCAAATCCGAGTATTGCAATGTTTACTGCCATGTCACCCTCCGTTATTCACGACTCAGGATCGTGCACTTGCGCACGCCTGCGAGCTTGCCGATATCGTTCATTACCTCGTCGAGCGAGCCGAACATCGATAATGTGTCGATCGAGATCGAGATATCCGCAAGTCCGTTGATCGGAATATTCTGATTAATAGTAAGAATGTTTGCGCGTGATTCGGCGATTATCCTGATGATGGAAGATAAGATACCCTGGAAGTTCTCTACCGAGATCAGGATGGTCACCTTCCTGCCGGATGCCGCCTCATAGAAAGGCATTACCGAATCCTTGTACTTATAGTACGCACTTCTGGACAATCCGGTCTTACGGACAGCCTCGTTGATCGAAGCAGATTCACCAGTGTTGATCCTCTGTTTGACCTCCATGACTTTGATGAAGACTTCGGGCAGAACGCGTTTATCGACAAGATAATATTCAGGAGTATCTTTTGCCACGGTGAATGCCCTCTCTTTGGTCAGGATTACGGTCTTAAGTGTTCGCGTGTGGCGGACACTTGTACGCGCCCGAAAATATTAACATCAAACCGTTAATTTTTCAACCATTGCGCGCAGTGCCCTGCCCCTGTGGCTTATTGAGTTCTTGACCTCCGGATCCATCTGAGCGGTAGTCATTCCGAACTCGGGAACATAGAAGATCGGATCGTAGCCGAATCCGTTCTCTCCCACGGGCTTCTCATGAAGCACTCCCCTGCATTCTCCGCGCACCGTAAATGAGGTACCGTCGGGCTTTACGACTGCTATCGCACAGACGAACTGCGCCGTTCTCTTATCCTCGGGAACGTCAGCGAGCATCTCGAAGATCTTCCTGAACTTCTCCTCGTATGTGGAGTCCTCACCGCAGAATCTTGCAGAATATATGCCGGGAGCTCCGTCCAATGCATCGATGCAAAGGCCGGAATCATCAGCCATTACATATTCTCCGGACAGTTCGTGTACTGCCATCGCCTTTTTAAGGGCATTCTCTTCAAAGGTAGTTCCGTCTTCTACTATATCGGGATTGAATCCTGCCTGCTTCATTGAGATGGCTTCGAATCCCGTGCCTTCCAGGATCTCATCTATCTCTCTTACCTTATCTTCATTGCCCGTAGCGATTATCAGTCTCATATCATTCTCCTTACATCATCCTCCAGGCCTTGGGATACAGGTTCTTGATCGTGGAACCCGATATCTTGCCAAGTCCGAGCGGGTATTTGTCAACTCCGATCACCACATATCCTGAAGACTTGATGCCTGTCATATCAGATATGCTTATCGTCTCACCCTTCAGATACCGCGTAATGCGCTCATCTCCGGCAGGAATGCCTATATATGAATCCTGCCTTATCTTATCCGTATCAAGGCTCAGCGCGATGCTGTTGGACGGCGCGAAAAGGGTCTTCCCGGCAGATATCCTGATATCACCTATATACAGACCCGTCTTAACTATCTTGAGCCTTCCGAAGAGCTTCTCATCAAAAGGTATCCTGAATACTCCTGTTCCGTGTATGGTCAGGGGGATATCCGTGAGTTCTTCGGAATCATCTCCCAGAAGTTCGCCCAGGAATGCCTTTGCAAGCTCTATGCCCTTGCGCTCGGTTGCCTTGAGCTTGTCTTTCGAAGGCATGCCGGGATCAGTCTCGGTCCTTGCCCCTGCCTTCCTTATGTGCACGCAGAAATGTCCGTCGCCCTTTGCAAGATGAGGCAGGATCCTCATCGAGCCGGGCAGCGCGGAATCCTCTCCGTTATGCCATACTCCCATTATCTCCGGATGTGCTATCACTTCATATTCAGGGTGCCTTGAGATGAATGCGCTGATCTGGCCTTCGTTCTCATCCTCGCAGAAGGTGCAGGTCGAATATACTATCTCTCCGCCTTCCTTAAGGCATATATGCGCAGCCTCGAGGATATCCTTCTGAACGGGAACGATCTTAGCCGGGCCGTATTCTTCGTAGCTTTTCACCGCCTGATGATCCCTTCTGAACATGCCTTCACCGGAGCAGGGAGCATCTATCAGGATCTTATCGAAGAATCCGGGCAGGCTTGCAGCGATGTTATCGGGATTCTCATTAAGGATGACGGAGTTCGCGATACCGGAACGCTCGATATTACGAAGGAGCGCCTTGGACCTCTCGAAGCTTATCTCGTTAGCGACAAGAAGTCCCTTTCCGCCCAGATCCTCTCCTATCCTGCACGCCTTGCCTCCCGGAGCCGCGCACAGATCAAGTATGACCTCGCCGGGCTTTGCCGCCAGCACTTCAGCAGGCAGCATCGCGGAAGGCTCCTGCGGATAGTAGACGCCTGCATGGTAATAGGGATTGCGGTTGGAGAATTCCTCCGGCACGTAGTAACCGCATGAGCACCAGTCGACTCTGTCCGGTATCTCTCCTATATCAGAGAGTATCTTCTCTCTGTCAGCTGTGTCCGTCTTGGACTGCGAGAATCTTATCCCCTTATATCCGGGCTCATCGAAGCTGTCGAAGAATCCCTCCTCGGGGATCTCCTTATGGCTTCCGAAGAAGCTCTGCATCTCCTGCAGGAAATTATCGGGTAATCTCATAGCTCAAGGAACTTGCAGCACTCATATGCCACGCGCTTGATGACATCGGTATCAAAAGGCGATCCTATTCCCGCACTCTTGATGAGGTTACGGAATGTATCAGATCCGCCTGCTGCACAAAGAAGATTGTATTTCTCGAGCGCTGTGCCCATATCCAGTTTGGACTCGTCCCAGAGCTCTAATGCGCAGATCTGAGACAGGCAGTAGTCAATATAGTAGAACGGTGTGGTGAAGATATGGTCCTTCTTCATCCATGCTCCGCCCATCGCGTGGAACGGTTCATCCTCATACTTGATGAAGGGCTGATACTTCTCTTCCAAAGCCTTCCAGACCCCGTGACGCTCATCGGGAGTCATATCCGGATTGTCGTAGACAGTGTGCTGGAATTCATCCACCATACAGCCGTAAGGAAGGAAGAGCATTCCCTCGGTCATGTGCATCTCGCAGTATGAAGATGCCTTCTCTCCGTAGAAGATATCCATGTAGGGATATGACATGTATTCCATCGCGGTGGAATGGATCTCGCATGTCTCGAGCGTCGGTGACAGGCACTCTACGAAAGGAGACGACTCCGCACTCTGGATGGCAGCATATGCGTGGCCTCCTTCATGCACTACAGTCGCGACATCATCGAAAGTACCGTTGCCGTTCATGAAGATAAACGGGATGCAGTAATCTTCAAGATACATGCAGTAGCCGCCCGTTGATTTGTTAGGGCGTGAGAGCATGTCGGTAAAGCCGTGTGAAGAAAGAACGTCAAAGAAACTCGGGCTCATTCCGAACATCTTTCTGAAGAACTCGCCTGTAGCCTCCTCATAGCGTTCCTTGCTGACCTTAGGCGTAGGATTGCCGCCTTTGAAAAGGCACGGAAGATCGTAGAACATAAGCTCGCCGACTCCGAGCCTCTCCCTTTGGAGATTCCTGATCTGCTTCGTAAGCGGGACTATGTACTTGAGGATGTTCTCCCTGAAAGCTTCAACGTCCTTGCGCGTATAGTCGTAGCGCTCCATGCGCTTGTAGCCGAGTTCCGTAAAAGTGTTGTACCCGAGTTTGCGCGCAGCCTCAGTCCTGACTTTGACAAGATCGTCAAATATCCTGTCATAGGTCTCGCGGCGGCCCTGGTAGTAAACATCAAGCGCCGTGTGCGCTTCTTTTCTGACGTTCCTGTCAGTAGATGCGAGATAAGGCACGAGAAGGCTTAAGTTCAGCGTCTTTTTGCCGAATGTGATCTCAGCCTCCGACTGGAGCTGCGAATACTCGTTTTCGAGTGAAGCTTCCTTAGCCAGTTCGTCCAGTATCTCAGGTGAAACGATCTCCTTCTGGTTCTTTGCCTTGCGGAAGATCATCTCGCCGTATTTTTCCCTTAACTGATCTGCGACCGGGCAGTTCAGAAGTCCTGTCATAAAGGCTGACGCGAGCTCTTCCACCCTTCCCGAGGCTTCCTCAAAGAATTCGATCTCGTTACAGTAAAACTCGTCTGAAGTATCGATGTCATGCAGTATCTGGCAAAGCGCATACGAAGTGTCAAAAGAGCTTATCGCTGTCTCGTACTCTCCGATCGCTTCATCAGCGGCCTCAACGGTCTTGGCCGTCATGAGCCTGAGCCTGACGCCTCTGACAAGTTCGGTGAACTTGCCGATATCAGGCCTTACGTACTTAACGTCTTTAAAATCGGGCACTCCGCCCATCTGCTCGTCGGACATGTTACATCTTCTCCACTACGCCGATACCGAGGAGTCCAAGGCCTGACTTTATGACGTCGCATACGGCGTCGCAGAGCGCAAGCCTTGCGGTCTTGAGTTCTTCAGTCTCAGCATTCAGGATCCTGGAATTGTTGTAGAACCTGTTGAAATTCCTTGCGATAAGAGCGATCTGGCGTGCGATCACGAAAGGCTCATAGCTTTCCGCAGCCCTTTCGACGGAACCCGTGAAATCAGCAAGGCTCCTGATGACCGCGTATTCCTCATCGCCCGTCAGGCACTCGAGTGAAGCACCCTCGGAAGGCGCGGCACCAAGGCCTTCAGCCTTTCTCAGGATCGAACGCGTACGTGCATATGTGTAGATGAGGTAAGGCGCTGTATCGCCCTCAAAA
>JAEEGK010003194.1_pt1 | contig 40969 bp, 21 predicted proteins | sample 8958771 | NCBI WGS metagenome assembly JAEEGK01 (sample SAMN16246547, study PRJNA631951) | gut metagenome | biome: gut microbiome; feature: rumen; material: SC-attached | host: Bos | place: Iran: Karaj | collected 2018-10
AAGGCGTACTAAATTCATTTCCAATTACAACATCAGATGCTGGATGTTCAGTCCCAAAATCAGTGCAGGGATAAGTATCAAAAGTCATATCAGGATCATTATTAAGTTCCTTAGTTTTTTCTTCATTAAGTACCCAATTAGTAGTATAACCAGTAGAAGTAGCTGCAGTAACTTTAGCAATAATTTCATTGAAATTATTAACATCAATAGGAACTCCTTCAGCAACATTAATTAAAACAGCATCAGCATCAAATTCAGTACATCTATTAGGATCAATAGAAGATTGAGTTAAAAAATAATTTTCACATATTTCAACACATAAACCTTGAGATTCCACAAATTTAAATTGTCCAACACAAGAAGTACAATTATTAGTAAATCTTCCAGTACAAGTATAACAAGAAGCTTCACAAGGTCTACATCTCATCATATAATCATCTTGATAATAACCAATAGGACATTCTGAGACACAAGATCCATCTTCAGGAAATAAATAAGGTGATAGTTCTTCACAACTTATACAATTATCACTTATATCTCCTGGAAATTCACAATGTGTTAATGAAGGTGTTGAACAAGTATTTGTTGCAGAGTTAAAAACTGAACCTTCTTGACATGTTTTTATATTTGAATAATAATTTTCATTTTTAGGATCAATATAATTATAACCTCTGAAAGTATTTATTCTGTTTATATTGTTTGTTTGGTGATATTTGAAAAATTGTGTTGCTGTGTTATCATGACCAAGTTCATTTTTAATGTTATATAAACCTATTTCTGTATTTATATAATCTTCTGGTTTTAATTCATTTTTGAAATATGATATTAAACTAGGATATTTTCCTGTTGATTTTGATGCTTCTTCATTATATTCTCCATAACTTGAAAGATCTATATATGAAGTATCAATATATTTAAAATTATATTCTTGGAATAATTTAAGTCCTTTAATAAATATGTAACCATATGAATGAGGATCTTTACTTGATTTAATATATAAATTTGTTGGATAAGGTTTATTTAATCTTACTGAAGGACATTCATCTGCAGATATTGCTGTATTTTCTTCTTTTTCATTAAAAAAATATTTTTTGTTTTTCAATCCAAGATAAGCACCACATCTAATAAGATTCCATTCATAAGGTGACATTGTTTTAGTTATTTGATCTGTGTATTGATCTACATTTGTACTATTATAAATAGGGTAACATATTACATTTAATAAATTACTTTTAATATCTATTATTAATGCACTGTGTAAATCCCAAATTATTTCTAAATGTTTAAAATTAATATCCTGAGTGTTATATGAATATACATATAGCCAAAATTCTAAAGTTGATTCGCAAGTTATTGAAGAAGGAACTTGAATTGAAATATCATTTAAAATTGAGAAATCAATATAAGGTAAATTTTCACAATAAGTTTTTCTTGTTGTTTTATGTTTTCTTAACCAATATTGTCCTAATTTTAAATTACATGTACAATCAGCGTTAGTACTTCCAGTACAACTTGTTTTACAAACATCAGTATCACAAGAACCACATTTTTCTGATAAATCAGGGTCCAAATATTGATTAATATCATTATTACAATTTAATTCATAATAAGGATTATAATCTGATATACATGAAATAGAAACTGAATTAGTTAATTCTCCATTTTTAACACAATCAATATTTCCAACATTAAATAAATCGACACTATAACCATCACTTTCAATTTCTCCAGCTATTACTTTCCCATAAACACCTTGAATAAATTTAGAATATACATGTAAATTATAATATAAAACAATACATTCTTCTCCAAAAGATAAAGAACTTATTTGAATACCATTTATAGGTAAAGTAAAATCAATAGCATGTGGAATATCAATATTATTAACACTCCAAATAAACATATGAGGGAAAACATTAATATTATCACTTACATAACTTGCAATTCCAATATGAATCCATTTACCATAATAATTTCTAAAATTAGAATCTATATATGGAATTGAAGTATCAATTGTTAATACTAAATTCTGATTTTTAGTATCAAAATCTATATGTGTATTTGAATTTAATTCAAATAATATTGGATAAACTGATTTAGATGTTGAAATAACTCCTAAATATTTCATCCAAAAAGATATTGTATATTCAGTTAATAAATTCAAAGGTACACTTGTAAGATCATTTCTTAATGTAAATCCATTTGGTGTTCTTGCATAAACTACACTTACAGGGATACATTCTTTTCCTATTAATACAAAACCAGAATTACATTCATAACATTGTGTTATTGTATTACCAAAACATCTTTTACAACCTTCATTACAAATTCCATAAGATAAATTTTTTTCTTCATCAATTGCACTAATATAATAACCTTCATTAGTAGCACTCCAATCAAAATTAGTGTCATAATTATAAAAAAGGAAATTATCAGTAGTATCAAAATTAAGTGTATAACTATGAGTAACTTGAATATTCTGTTCACTGATAATATCTTGAATATTATTTTTATCAATGTAATTCATAGTTAAAGGATAAAATATAATTAAACTAGTAGGATAATTACTTTCATCATATTCATAATATTTATTATTAAAAGCTTGAACAACTAATATATCAGTATTTAATAAATCCCAAATTCTAATATTATTATAATAAGCACTCCCCCAATATATTGTTTCTGTAGCATCTTTTTTACAATTTCCATTATCAGGATCAGTACAAAAACTTATATATGATAATTTCATATTTTTTGATATTCCAGTAATTTGGACTGAAGGAGTGTCTAAATTATAATTTACATAAACAATTACACTTGATGATGAGCCTAATACTGTTCTTATTACTATTTTATTCCATTCATATGAATGAATATCACTTAATTGGTAATCATTTGTGTCTCCTATGATACGATAATAATATATATTTGTTGAATAATCATGATATAATGAATGAGGTTGAGAATAAAAATAATATTGTTTATCTTTATTCTCACAAAAAAATAATGAATGATCAAATTTAATCCAAAATTCTAATAAATATCCATTTGAAATTTTCTGTAAAACAGAATTAGAAAATTCTTTATAAAAGTTTGGAAGATTATAACATCTAGAATAAAAAAAAGCACTATTTGTAATTAAATTCTTATCTTTACATTTATAATCAATTTGAACAAATCCATTTTCACAATGAAAATTAGTTTCATAATTAGATAATATAGCAGTTGAAGTAAAAGATGTTTGAATATTATCTCTTTTACTTATTGAGCAAATGCCTTTCTTTTCCATTGTTCCTGGAATTCTCATATTTTCTCCTTGATTACCACATTTTGCAAGACAAGTAACTTTATCTTCTTCTGGATTTATATAAAAATTATTTAAACAAACAAATGCTTCATCTTCATTCATACAATATTCTGCATTTAATGTTTTGAGGTCACAACTGTTTATTGATTCACATGTTTTTGTTTGTTCATTAAATTTTTGAGTTTTTGTAAAATCACATAATGGAAGATAAATGAAATTTGGACTTAATGGAATCTGATCTCCCTCTAAATTACGTACAATATTTGATTTAGTTATTTCATAAGTCCTTTCTGATGCTGATTTTTGTTTAAAAATTTGATAATATATTGTTACTTTTTTTGAATTTAATTCTACTTTTGCCTCTGCAAAATTAGAAACAAAAAGTAATGAAGGCATTTTAGTATTTGTAATTTTATATAAATCTTGATATTTTATATTATAATTTTTTGGAATAAAATCTCTAAATAATTGAATCACTCTTAAATATATTTTTGCACTATTTTTAAGATTTTCTACTTTAAATGTTGTCAAAAAATTAGAATAATGAGAGAAAAAATATCTCATTGGATATAATGAATAATAAGTCTCAGAATTTAATAAAGACTTGAATAATGTTTCTTTTTTTAATTCAAAAGTTTCTGAAATTGAATTTCCATAAATTACAAATTCTTCAGCATAATTTGAAACAGCACAAGTAACATAAATCCAATTACGACTACTTGATTCAGAACTATCAATTAATGATGAAAATTGTTCAGCTGAATGACCTTCATTTCTAACATTATTATATTTTATATCAATATTAGTATTATCATATTCTTGTGAGAAACAAATAGCTGTTAATACTCCATTATTATAAAGAGTAATTTGTAAATGATTATTCCAAGTAAAATGAATGCCTGAACTTATTGAAGTTGCATCATCTAAAAAAATCCAAAAAGACATTGTATAACTTCCACTATAAGAATTAGGAACATTAAATACTAAATCTGAAGTTATTTTTCCAAAATCTATAAATGGAATAGATTTATTATTTAATTCATCATAATATTTATAATCTTCAGATAAAGTTATTTTAGGTTCTTCTAATATATAATTAAATCCTAAATATTCTTTTGAATAATCTAATATCAAATGAGTTTTCATTTCATTACTTGGATACAAGATATCATTAAGATAAGGATTATCATAAACATCAAGTTGGTTTCTATATTGTGCATTCCATAAATGTAAAAGATTAGGAAAATTACTTGGTTTGTTTATATTCACTCTACTTAAAAAATCAGTATTAATAAAAGATTCTTTCCATAATCTAATTTGATGGAAAAATAAAACACCATATTCATTAATTCCAGTATAATCATCAGAAAAAGACAAAGTAGTATAATCATTTTCATATTCATAATTATCATAAAAATCTAAAGTTATTTGAGTTGAACTTCCACTTTCTGGATTAATTGATAAATAAGCTTTTCTTTCATCATAATCTGTAGAACAAGAAATAAAATTCCATTTATTAATTATAATAGTAGTACTAATATTATTAGTAACACTATCCTTAGGAAAACAATAAATTACATATTCATTAAGTAAATTAGGATTATTATTTGATTCTATTTTGATTTTATTATGTCCAGTCCAAATCCATGTGACTCCTTCAAATACTCCATCTTCATAATTATATGCATATATCCAAAATTGAATTGTAAATTTTTTAGTCAAACGTGCTGATGTTATATTTGGAATTGTAAAACTATTTATCATCGCAAAATTAGGATAAATTAATCTTTTACATCTTATTGGTTCTGTTGATTTTTTTATTAAAAGTTGAGACTGGAAATTTTTATTCAAACAACTACAACATAAAGAATTTTTCTCATAACATACATTTTGACAATTTATACCACTACAATAATTTATACCAAACATATCTTCATTTTTATCCGGAACACAAGTAAAATAATTAGTAGTTAATTTTTCATAATTTTCATTTTTAAATTGATATAAATAATCTAATGAATAACATCCATCTGAAGATTGAGAAGGTAAAAGTAATATCATTGATGAATTTGTAGGTTTTGTAAAAGGAACAGTTAAAATACTATTTTCATTTTTTTCAAATCCATATGCACCTATAATAAAATCTTTATATATTTTTATTTCTGCAAATAAAGCATAAAGTCCATTTGGAATTCTAAAATATCCTCCAATATTTACTTGAGTTAATTTTGAAAAATCAGAATTTAAAGCTAAATTATTTATTTCTAATTGCATCATTCTTGGAAAATTCTCTTTTTTTGAATGATAAGTTAAGGAAATGAAATTCCATTTTCCAATATTTTCTCTGAAATTATTATGAACTGAAAAAATAATTTTTGAATTACCTGAATAATATTGTAATGAAAGACCATAAGTTTCCATATCATTTATATCTGATGAATACGTTAAATATGTATTATCATGATAATAAAATAATTTTCCTCCACTTGCAAAATTAAAGGGCTTAACCCAAAATGTAATTGTAATTGAATTATCTAAACTTTCTGAAAATTCTGGAACTTGAATATAAAGAGCGTTTTGATATTCAGAAGAAGGAAATTGAAAATAATTTTTATTTATTTCTTCACATTCATATGTTTTCTTCAAGAAATAACCGTCAAAACATTGATAACATGAACTTTGGTTCCAACATCTTTTACAATTTTGAGAACATTCTATTGGACCGGTGTCTGAATAATAATGTCCTTCTTTTTTCGTTCCTATAATATAATCAAAAGTTTTTCCATAATTAAATTTTCTATAAATCATTTTATTAGAAGTTCCAACATTTTCATCAAGATCAATATCATAATCTCCTAATGAATTTTCAGGACTATTAATTTCTTTAATATAATTAGTTTGAATATATTTTCCTTTCAAAGGATAAAATCTTATTAATGCATTTAATCCTTTAAGATTATCATCAGTATATAATCTGTCAATTTCATTTAATGCTTCATCACTAATTAAATCAGCATTCCATATTCTAAGTGATTTATAATATCCTTCTCCCCAATTTATTGTTCCTCTTCTTGATGAACATCCATTACAAAATTTAATTGTGGTTAAAATTCCTTGAAGAGGTTCTACTGTAGAGTCAAAATCAGAAAAATCTTTATCGTTCAGTTTTGCTTTGAAAGTATATTTATTTGATTCTTCAAATATTACTTTGAAAATGAATTTATTCCATTCTCTATTATGATATCCATCTAAAAGAGTAGGGTTTTTAAAGTTTGTTCCAATATTAATAGAAGATGAGGTACCTTTAATATATAAGGCATATATTGTATTGGAGTAAAAAATATAAGCTTCATTCATTATTTTATTTTCAATTAATATATCTGGATAAAACCAAAAGTCTATTATATAAGAATTTAAATTTAATCCACTTATAGTAATTTCTTTAGAATGATATAAATAACTATATTGTAAATAATATTCTTCATTTTTATCAACACATGAAAAAAATAAATTATATTGTTCAGAGCCGCCTCCACAAAAATCATTATTTCTAGACCAATTATTAAGTATACATTCTCTTGAAATTGAACATGGATATTCACAATAAGTACCTTTATTTAAACCCGGATAAGTTGTGTATTTAGAAAAATCATCTCCCATTGCTGATTCTTGGTAACAATAATTTAAATTCGAATTATCATTACACCAGGGCACATCTCCTTTTATCATTAAATATCTATCACATAATAATGGCAAGTTATTATCATAATAATAAGGTTTAGAAGTACTTAAAGCATTATCAATATTTTCTATTGAAGTTAAATCATTTTTATTATATCTTGTATTTGGTTCTGGTAATTTTAATTCTTTAAAATTTAATGGACCTCTAACATCAAAATCTGTATCAGGTAATAAAGATAAACTTATTTTTTCTTCGTCTATATTTTTTTGTTTATTATATCCAAAAACAAAATGTTCACTTCCATAATATAAATGATCAAAAGGAATAATATATAAAAGTTCAGGAAAATCTTTTGTTTTTTGAAAATCAAAATACATATAATGGAATGAATAAGGTAAATATTCTCTAAATATTGTAAAATATTTTAAATAAACTCCTCCTCCAACCGATTGAAAATCATTAAATTGCAATAATAAAGTTTCATCTTCACTTGAATAAAGAGGGAAAAAAAATTCATCGTTAATTTCAACGTCATCATTATATAAATGACTTAAACAATGTTTCAACTCAGAAATAACATAATTATTTTTTCCATTATATACATAATTAATATAATATTTTTGATGATAAAAAGACATTGCCCAAGTAATGTGAAACCATTTAGCTTTAGTTTTGGAAGAATCTAATTGAATATCAATTTTATCATCGGAAAATAAAGTAGGATAAACATAACAAGTGACTGTACTACTTCCATCAACTTCAAAATCAAGACTTAAAAAATCAGTAATTAAAATATTGAATTTTCCATTTGCAGTAATATCCGGTAAAAATAACCAAAATCCCATTGTAACTCTACCACTTGTAATAGCAGGGATTCTATAATTAATATTATTATAATTCATTAAATTAACATAATTAATATTACATGTATTTCCTTCTGGTTCATAAGTTGTTAATACATTACATTTTGTACATTTATCAATTCCACTATTTTTACATCGGTTGCATGATGCATCACATTTTTTACATTTTCCTCCATCACAAATATAATTTGGAAGACATGCATTTGGTTTACTCAAATCATTCTCACATTCTTCATTTCCATTATAAGTTGCTGCTTCATTTACTGAATCTTTAATAGTCACAATATAACTTGTTAAATATAATCTAGAGTTTAGTTCAGAAGAAAATTTAACTTTTATTGTATCATCTATTATAGTCATAGAGAATGAATAATTTGATGGATTAATACATTGAAATACCATGTTAGACCCTATATATTTTATGCCTATTTTAAAATAAAATAATGAAAGCCCATTCATCTCTTGAAAACAAACAAAATTGCCATTAAAACTAATACTAATATTATTACTATTTACTGTATAGACAGGAAATATATATGTTAATTCATAATTTGGGTTCATTATTTTTGGAAAAGGAGCATTACAAATTATTTCTCCAGATGCTATATATTCATGAAACAATTCTTCTTCATTAGAAAATCGTCTAAATGTATCATATATATTAATATTAGTGACAGTTTTTTTTGTAATAGCTTCATTTTCTATGTCTTGATTACAATTATCACCTGCTTCATAATAAATACCTGTTTTTTGACTGTGAAAACTTTTTGTTATAAACAAACCAGCTCTATAAATTGGTTGTAATTCTTCTGGTTCTGATTCAGAAAATATTTTATCTCTAGGTAAAACACTTTCTGGAAAAACTGTCATCACACAATTATATTTTTCAAAACAAGAATAAATAATTAAAAACCATATATAAATAAAAAGAGAGAAAATATTATTTTTTTTATTCCATAACATTTATTATTTGAAATGTAAAATAAAAATTAAAAATATAGAAATTAAAAAATTAAAAAAATACATTTATTCATATATAAAATTGCATTATTTTCATTCAAAAATATAAAATAAATAAAAAATATAAATTAAACTTCAAAATACAAAAAATTAAAAAATATGTTTCAATTATTAATATATTAAAAAATTGAAATTCATTATTATCTTTATTTAAATTGGAATCAAAAGACAGGTGTTATTTATTATATGAATTTTCTATCTATGAATTAAACTAATAATATTATTTTTTTACTTTATAATATTTACATTAAAATAAAACAACTGCGATTGTTTGATTAAAAATTTTTTATTATTTTTATCTTTAATGATTTTATACATTCATATTTTTTTATAAATTCATTGTATCATTTTTTCTATTTTATAATTTTTTTTTATTCTTTTTATAATTTAGAGTCTTATACAATTAAATAACAAAATAATTCAAATGATCTTTATCATCATTCTACTTTTTCAAAATTAAAATAATTTAAAAAAAATGTTAAATTAAAAAATTATTTTAATCAAAAAATTTCATATTTTTTTTTCAAACAAAATATAATAATACGTATTAATGAAAATTAATAACAAACTAACTTTAAATAAGTATATATATTAATAAATCATATTAAAAATAATTATTTTTTTCAGATTCAGATCTTTGGAAATAAAAGCTTGTTTTTATTTTTTATTTAAAGAATATCCATTATTTTTTGTTAAAATTTTTCTATATTTTTTTTGCAATTTCTTTCAAATCAAAAAGAGAATTTTATAATTGACTTAATTATTAGAATTATAAAGAATGAATAATTTCTTATAATTACTTTTAAATATTATTCTTCTTTATTTAACTTGAAAATTTATTGAATATAAAAATTTAAATATTTAATATTTATTTATTTTTTATTTATAAAAGGAAAAAAAATAATTTAATTATCATTTTTTAATGGATTATCTCAACATTATTAAAGGTGAATTAAAAAAAGGAGTAAGTCAAATAAAAGACAGATTAACAAAAACTGAACTTCAAAGAAAATTAAAAGAAGCAACTTCAAATGAACATTGTCATGCAAATATTTCATTATTAAATGAAATATCTCAAAAAACAGATGATTAGTAAATTATAAATTTATTTAATCAATAACAATTTAAAATAGTAATGATTATGAAGTAATAGTAGCTCATTGCATAAAAAAATTATTATGTAAACAAGAAAAATGGAGAAAAATTTTAAAAAATTTATTTTTAATAGAACACATTTTAAAAACAGGAAATCCAAGATTTGCAAATTCAATGAGAGAAGAATCTTCAAAAATAAAAAATTTAAAAAATTTTTCATATATAGATGAAAATAAAGTAGATAAAGGAGAAACAAGTAAAAAAATATATAAAAAATAAATAATATATTTAAATTTATAGTTAGAGAAAAATCTCGTCAAATTTTAAAATTATTAGAAAATGAAAATAAATTAAAAGAAGAAAGAAAAAATTATTCTAAATGGAGAAGTAGAATTGAAGGAGTTGGAAATGATGGAACAATTAATTCAAATAATAATTTTGGAAGTGTTGGTTCATATGGTGCAACTTCAAGTGATAATTATTCTAGTTATAATTATGATAATTCTAATAAGAAAAATAATGATAAAGATTCTAGTGATAGTGATAATGAAAAAAAAAAGAAAAAAAAGAAAAAAAATAGAAAGAAAAGTAAAAATAATGAAAGTGATAATAGTGATAGTGGTAATGAAAAAAAAAAGAAAAAAAGAAAAAAAAGTAAAAATGAAAGTGATGATAGTGAAAGTGATAGTGATGATAATGATAATGATAATGATAAAAATAAAAATGAAAATAAATTAAAAAATGTAGAAATTCCTGAAACTAGTGGAATTAATATTAAGAAACCTATAAAAAAAAATGAAGAAAATACTGGAACTTTTGATTTTGATTTTGGAAGTGGGAATAATAATAATAATCAAGTTAATAATAATAATAATAATAATGATTTACTTGGTGGATTTTTTAGTAGTAATAATAATCAAAGTCAAACACAAAATAATAATAATAATAATAATAATCTTTTTGATATATTTGGAAATAATCAACAAAATCAACAAATTCAACAACAAAGTAATAATAATATTTTTGATTTCTTTGGTGGACAAAATACAAATACTAATAAAACAAATGTAAATATAGGAAATACTAATACAAATACAAATAATAATTTTGATACTTTAACCCAACAATTAAATAATTTAAATAATCCACAAAATAATAATAATAATAATAATATGAATACATTTAATTTTGTACAAAATAATAATATGAATTATAATATGAATAATAATATGAATTATAATATGAATAATAATATGAATAGAGGAATGAATATGAATTATAATATGAATATGGGAATGAATATGAATTACAATATGAATATGGGAATGAATAATATGAATTATAATATGCAACAAAATAATTTTAATACTTTTCAACAAAATAAACCTATTCAAAACACTGGATTTAATTTTAATGTTTCAAATAATAATAATAATATTCCTCCTGATGATGAATTTAAAGAAGTTGAAGAAAATAATGAAAATACAAAAAAAGAACAAAAGAGTAATTTATCTAATTTATTAGATTCAAAATTAGTTAATTTAGATTCTTTAAAAGGAACTGGAAAAAAGACAAATGATAATATGTTAAACTTTGGAGGAAATAATTCAAATATGAACAATTATAATTTTTATTAAAATAAATAAAAATAATTTTAACATTTTTATTTCATTGGTATTTTTAATCAATTAAATAAATTTGAAATTTTTAAATTTTATTTAATTTAATTTATTATTTTAATTTATTTATTTTAATCAAATAAGGATTTTTTTTTTATTCATTAATATTATATTTCAAATATTCCTTATTAATCAAATGACAAGTTTGTTCTAATCCTTCAAGCATTTTTCCTAAATCATAATTTAATTCATCTAAAACATCATGATGTTCAATTTTTTTTTGAAAATTAACAATATTTTCAATTCTATTAATTTTAGCATAAATATAATTATTAACTACCATATCAGCCAATTCACTTTCAATTTCTTCAATTGAAACACTAGTCATTTCTGATATTCTTTTTAAATAAATTTTTGAAAAAAATTTAGAAAAAATTAATAAATTATGTTGAATCCAATATTTTCTAAATAATTTTAATAATTCTTTATCTTCTTCAAATATTTTACATTTAATATAATTTCCAAATAAATTATCATTTATTATTACAATATCATCACTTAAATGAGTATTTACTATATATAAAATTATTTTATTTGCATCTAATTCTTTTTTATAATTTAATTTTAATTCATTATACATATTTCTTGTTTCTAATTCAGGAGGACAAATTGATAAATATAAAACATAATTTTGAAATAATTCACTTAAATCATTTTCTTTTTTTGCATTTATATAATTTTCAATTACTTTTGGTTTAATTTCAATTTTATCTTTTTGCATTTTTTCTAATTTATCATTTATTTCATGAATAAAATCATATAATATTTTATAAGATTTAGAAACATCTAAATAATTTTTTTCATGAATATAATATTTAATCATTAATTGATAAAATCTAATTTTTAATAATTCAAAAGTTTCATCATTTAAATGATTTTTATGTATTTTATTACTAACAATTAAAGTTCTAATATAATCACCTTTTAAAATTAAAGTTTCCATTTGAAATAAAATATAATCAACTTTATAATCTCTTTCTAAAGAACCAAAAGCTTCAATTTGAACATCTTGTATTAATTTTGCTGCGTCTTCCATATTATTATTTTTAATATGAATTTCTGCCATTTTTCTTATTGCTTTACTATATTCTAATTCAACAAATATTTTTCCTTCTGTTACTTTTATTATTACATCTAATAATTTTTTTAATTTTTCTTCATCTTTCAAATTTGGTATTATATCATTATTACAATATTTTATCATTGCAGATATTGATTCTCTACTTTGGTTTCTTCTTTGAGTTAAATATTCTATTAATTTTAAAAAGTTTTCAAAATCATTTCTTTCATATATTATTGTTAATATTTTTACTGAAATTTTTCTGTTTTGTTCATATTCATTGTCTAATCTTGTTTTTTTTTCCTCATCTAATAATTTTTTTAATTCTACATCTTTTAATAAATCTTCAGAAAGTAATGATGACATTTTTATTTTTAAATATATTAAATTTTAAATTTTCGGAGAAATAAAATAAATTACGATTATATTATATAATATATAAAAAAATAATAAATTTTATAAATTAAAGTAATTTTAAAAAAAATAATTTTTTTAAAATTCAGAAAATAAAACTAATTATAATTATTTAACAAAGAAAAAAAATGAATATTGAAAATGTAAATTATAATAAACTTAGAGTTAAAGAATTTAATTTGCCATTTAATTATTCTTTCATTCAATCATTTTTATTAACATTTATAGCAGAATTAAGTAGTAATAGTTTTGTTTTTTTAATATTCTTCAGAGAAAAAGCAAATAAATACTTAATATTAATTGGTGCTTTACTTGGAGAAATTGTAATGAATTTATTAAGTATTTTTATAGGATATTCATTTGATTTATTTGTTTCTAAAACAATTATAGATAATCTTTCAATAGCAATTTTAATTTTATATTCATTAATATTACTTTATAAATATACTCAAGAAAAAAATTTTTCAGAAGTTACAACAACAGAAAATCAAAAAAAAGTATTATTACCTCCTTTAAAAATATCAAGTATACCAAATAAAGATTATTCATCATCATATAAAAGAAATAATAAATCATTAACAATAATTCCAGAAATAAATGAAGATAGTGGATTTGATGATAATAATTTAAATACTCCTTTATTAGAAAATTTATCAAGTAAGATTTTTTCTCCTAATAATGATAATACTAATGTAGTAGAAAATTCCTATAGAAATTTAGAAACTCAAATTACTACTGAAGAACAAATTGATGATAATACTAATTCTATTTTAAATACTTTTTGGATTAGTTTAACTCAAATTATTTTTTCTGAATTTGGAGAAAAAGTTGAAATTAGTAATATTGTGTTAAGTGCTACTTTTAATGTACAAGGTGTATTATTTGGAAGTTCTTTTGCTTTAATTATTATTTGTTTTATTGGCATTTTTGTTAGTGATAATTTTATTTTACAATTTTTAAATCAAAGATTATTTAATTTTATTTCTGCATTAATTATATTATGTTATGGTATTGAAATTTATATCTTTAAATAAATTAATTTAAAATATATTAATTAATTAATCTGTTTTCATTTTTAAAAAAAAATATTTTTATTGAATTGAGAAATAAATATGTTTTTAATTTGTTGAATTAATATTAAAATAATTTATTTATTTTAAATCATAATAAATAAAAAAAATGAAAAATTTGAAATTAAAATTTGAAAAAGAATTAAAATATAAATTAGAATTAAAATCAAATGGTAGAACAACTGAAGAAACAATATTATTAAAAGCATTTAAATATTTTGATTTAGATAATTCTGGTAAATGTTCACAAAATGAATTTATAAAAACAATAAATAAAATAGGAATAACAGGTTTTACAGATGATGATATAAATGAATTATTTAAAAAATATGATAAAGACAATTCTGGTTATTTAGATTATAAAGAATTTATATCAATTTTATATCCAAATGATATAATAAATGAAACTGAAAATGATAATAATAATAATATTCAAAATAATATTAATCAAAATAATAATAATGAAAAAAATAATATTGATAATAATAATATTGAAAATAATATTAATGAAAATAATAATTTAATAAGTGAAGAAAAAGAATTAGATTCAGGAGAAAAAATAATAGAAAAAATAAGAAAAAAATTATCATTAAGAGGAATAAGAGGAATAACTTCTTTAGCAAAAACTTTTAGATTAATGGATGTTGATAATAGTCAAACAATTGATTATAATGAATTTAAAACTGCATCAAATGAATTTAGATTTGATTTAACAGAAAATGAAATTCAAATTGTTTTTTTATTATTTGATAGAAATAAAAATGGAGTAATTGATTATGATGAATTTATAAGAGTAATAAGAGGAGAAATGAATGATAAAAGAAAAAAAATAGTTGAAGATATTTTTAATTATTTAGATACTAATAATTCAAAAGCAATTGAAATTGAAGAAATTAAAAGTAAATTTAATGCAAAAAATCATCCTGATGTTTTAAATAAGAAAAAAACAGAAGATGAAATTTTATTAGAATTTATAGAAACTTTTGAAAATACTTACAATTATTTATCTGGAACTGAAAATGATGGAAAAGTTACTTTAGAAGAATTTATGGAATATTATGAAAATATTTCTTTATCAATTGATGATGATAATTATTTTGAATTATTATTAAATAATACTTGGAGAATTAATAATAATGAAAATAATAATATTAATAATAATTTAAATGATTTGAATAATAAAAATGAAAATGAAAATATGAATAATAATAATAATACTTTACAAGAAAATTATAATAGAAGATTTGGAGATAATAAAAATAATAATTTTAATCAATTAAAAACAAAAGAACAAAATGAAAATAATGAATTTAATTCAAATGAAAATGAATTATTAAACTTATTTAGAAATGAAATAAGAAAAAAAGGAGGAAGAGGAATTATTAATCTTGCAAGACAATTTAGATTATTTGATGAAAATAATAGTAAAACATTAGAATTAAATGAATTTACAAAATCAGTTAAAGATTTAAAGTTAAATTTAAATGATGATGAAATAAAAGAACTTTTTTCTAGTTTTGATATTGATAAATCAAATACAATTAATTATAATGAGTTTTTAAAACAATTAAGAGGAGAAATGAATGAAAAAAGAAAAAATATTGTTATAAAAGCATTTGATAAATTAGATTTAGATAAAAGTGGAAATGTTGAATTAAATGAAATAAAAAGTTTATATAATTTTAAAAATAATAAAGATGTTTTAAATGGTAAAAAAAGTGAAGAAGAAGTTTTTAATGAATTTATTGAAACTTTTGAAACCCATCATAATTTAAAAAAAGGTTTTAGAGATAAGAGAGTTTCAAAAGAAGAATTTATTGAATATTATAATAATATATCAATGAGTATTGATGATGATGATTTATTTATTGAATTAATTTCTAATTCTTGGAAATTAAATAATCAATCAAAATATTTAAAAAATAAATCCTTAAATAATACACAAGATAATAATAATAAAATAAATAAAGAAAATTATAATATTAACGAAATTAAAATTAATGATAATAATACAAATAATAATAATAATAATTTAACTAATAAAAATCTTAATCAAAATTATAATATTATTACTAATATTAATAATAATTTAAATCAAGAAAATGATAAAGATAATAATATAAGAAAAAGAAATAAATATTTAAATGAAAAAAATCAAAAAATTGGTAATTCTCAAAATGCTCCTTTTGGAACTGATAATGAACCAGTAAATTATTCAACTTGGAATAATCCAAATAATATGAAAATGAGATTTTATGAAAATAATAATATTTCAAATAAAAAATTATCAATTGATCCAATAAAAAAATTAAAAAATGAAATTATTAAAAGAGGAATTAGAGGAATAATGTCAATAAGAAGAAATTTTATGATAAGTGATGTTAATAATAATGGAAATATTAATTTAAATGAATTAAAAAGATTTTGTAATGATTATTTAATTAATTTAGATGATGAAGAAATAAATAATTTATTTAATATTTATGATAAAAATGGAAAAGGAATAATTAATTATGAAGATTTAGTAAATGAAATAATTGGTGAAATGAATAATTTTAGAAAAGAAGTTGTTAGAAAAGTTTTTTATAAATTTAATAGAAATAATTTAGTTGATTTAGATGTTTTAAGAAAAAATTATAATGCAAAAGAACATCCTGATGTATTAAATGGCAAAAAAAAATATTTAGAATGTTTGGCTGAATTTTTAGATTGTTTTGAATATCATTTTTCTTTATTAAATAATAATAGACATTCTAAAATAAATTTAAATGAATTGTATGATTTTTATAATAATATATCTATGAATATTGATAATGATTTATATTTTGAAAATATGATGAATGGAGTTTGGGATTTAAAAAATTGGTAAAAATAAATTTTTATTATTCAAAAAATTTTATATTTTTTTTTATTTAAATTTTAATAAGATTTTTTTTATTATTAATTTTTTAATTTATAAAATTGTTCTAATTAGAAATTAAACAAATGAAAGGATATAATAATGCTCATAATTATCATAAACAAAATAATTCTTATATTAAAAAAAAAAATGATGATTTTAATACAATAACACATAATAATGAAAGACAAAATTATAATATCATAAAAGAAATTGAAACATATCCTTTAGAAATATTTATAAATTTATTAAATAATACAATGAAAAAAACAAAAACTACAATAAAGAAAAGTATAAATCCAAAAAGAAAAATTGCAATAGAAAAACTAATAAAAATAAAAAAATCATTTAATATTTCAAATAAAATAATCCATCTTTCAATTTTTTTAATGGATATAATATTAGAAAAAACAAAAATATATTCAAAAACAGAACAAATACTTCTAGTTTGTTTAATATTATCAATAAAATTTTTACATAATCAAACAGAATTACCATATTTTCATGAAATACAATTACAATGGAAAAATACATATTTATCATTTGAGAATATAAAAATTTTAGAATTATTTTGTTTAGAGAAAGTAAATTATGATTTAAATATTGTAACTCCAGTTGATTTTTTAGAATATTTTGAATGTAAAGGATTAATATTTATTGATGATATAAAAGATAATAATAGAAATTATATTAATCAAAGAATTATTCATTCAAAACTAAATGAATATTTAGCTAAAATTATGAGTAAAGTTTCATATTTAAGTATTGATCCTTTAGAAATTGCATGTGTATGTATTTGTTTAACTAGAGAAAGTTTTAATATAAAAGAAAAATGGCATAAATTTATGAGTGATTGTTATAATATAAATTTTTATGATTTTGAAAATACTTATATTAAAGTTAAAGAAATTATTTCTGATAATTATAAGAGAGTTGAACTTAATATTTTAAATAATAATAATTATGGTCATAGTTATTTAAATAATATTAATAATATTAATAATACTAATAATAATTTTAATAATGTTAATAATACAAATAATAATATTAATAATATAAATAAAGGTTATCCTTGTTTTAGAGATAATTCAAATTTAAAAAAATTTATTTCTGGAAAATTTATTACTTCAAATGCAATGAAGAAAATAAAAAGGAATTTTTCATTAGAATTAAATAAAAATACTACATCAACATTAAATAATTATGTAAAAAGTAACATAAATGAATTTAATAATAAAGAAAGAAAAAAACATCATTTAAATAAAAGTATAAATAGTAATGATTCAAATTGCAAAAAAGATACTGGAGTAAGTTCAACATGTACTCCAGAAACAATATCTAAAAAAAGTATTCCTAAAATAAAAGGATTTAAAATAAAAAGATTTAAAGAACAACATTCAAGTTTAATTATTGATTCAATTCAAAAATTTTCTTCTAGATCAAGAATAAATAAATTATATGAAGTTAGAAATAATTCTTATAGAAAAAATAGAAAAAATAATAGTTTAAATAATAAAAATAATGGTTCTTATATTGAAGAAAGTGATAAAGCTATTCATATAAACTATAATTATATTAGAAATAATAATACTAGTGCTAAAAAATGTAGAATAAATTCATCTGTTTCAAAAAGATAATTTTTTTATCAATATTAATCTTAATATTATATATTAATGAATTTGATTTTGAATTCAAATAGTTTATAAATATATTTTTTTATTGAAATTATTAATCTTTTTTTATTATTTGAAATTATAATATTTTTTATTTTAATATTTTTTGGAAAATAATTATATTTAATTTTGAATATTAAATAAAAAAATGGGAAATAAGAATAATGTAGATTCTTTATCAAATTATAATATTTCATCAACAGGAAAAAATTATTTAAAAGCAGTAAAAAAAGGAATGAAAATTTTATCAAATAAATTGGAGAATAATCAAAATAATATTTATAAAGCATTAGAAAAAAAATATTTTGACAAAATAATAAACTTTCGAAAAATTCAATCAATTAAAGATCTAAATAAATTAAATAATATTAATTGGAAAAATTATATTCTTCACTATTTTAATTCAAGAATAAATGAAAATGAATATTTTTCAAATATATTTTATGATATTCAAAATGAAAGTTTTTTATCGGAAAATAAATATGTAAGTTCTGCTTTTTTTAAAGAATTTGAATTATTGACTGAACCAGAAAATTTAGAAATAATAGATAAAAATTTAAATTTTAATGATGATAAAGAAATTGATAAAGATGAAATATTAACAAACAATTTAAAACAAATTACATATAATGATAATATGAAAGATATAAATTTTAGTATATCAAAAATAAATTTATCTAATTTAACAGTAAATTTAGGAGGTTCATTTAATAATGAAAATTCAATATATGATGAAGTAGGTTTAGAATATAAAATGATTAGAAATAGAATTAAAGCAATTATGAAAATATGGAAAAGACATCTTAAAAATAATGATCATCCAATTAGAATTGTAGTATCTATTTATGAAAAACATTTTACTCATTATATAATAGAAGAAAAAAAAAAGTTAAAAAAAAATGAAATTAAAAATTTTAATGATGATATTATTGAAGAAATTCATAAATTTATATTAAAATGTCAATCTACTCTTAAATTAATGTATAGTCAATCTTTTGATTTCTTATGTTTATCAGAAGAAAAAGATGAAACTATTAATTTAATAACAAATTGTTTATTTGAAACTGGAAATTTATATGATGAAATATATAATTTATACCAAATTGAATTAGCAAAAAATATTGAAGATTATTCAAAAAAAATAAAAGTTTTAGAAAATATAAATCCACAAAATTTAAATATACCAGATAAATTTTGTTTAAATAACTTAACAGAAGAGTATAAAAATAATTTAAAAAAAAATAATAATAATGAATTTACATTATCAGGAATTAATAATACTGATAATAAAGAAAGAAATGAAATTTTAAATGAAATAAACACAAATAAAAGAACATCAGTGATTGAAGAAATTGAAATAAAAAAAGAAGGATATAAATCAGCAATAAATTTATTAAAAGGACTAAAACATAAAAAAACTCCATTTGAAAAAATGATGATAATAGCAACAATAAGTACAGAAATAATAAAATGTGTAAATAATTATTGGAAAGGAATGGAACATTATATTAGTTCTACTTTATTAAATATTACTGCAGATGAATTAATGGCTATTTTTATTTTTATAGTTATTAAAAGTCAAATATCTGATTTATTAATTCATAAAAAAATTATATTTGATTTTACTACTAAAAATATTAAACAAAGTACTATTGGTTATTATAATATTACTTTAGAAGGAGCTGTTGAATATATTTTAAATTGTGCTATTCAAGAATTAGGTTTTGAAGAAGAGTTTAAACATATTAATGATGATAATAAATGTAATACTAATGTTCCTTTTTCAATTGAAGATTAAATTTTTCTTTTTAATGTTTGTTAATTATTAATTTAGTATTTTTTTTATTTATTAATTTTGTTTTTTTAAAAATAGAAAATTGAAAAAAAATTTTTTTTTAAATTAAAAAAATTTATAATTACATAAAAATATAATTATAAGTTAATTATTTATATTTAAATTATTTTATATCAAATTGATTGATAATCAAGAACAATATCCATTAAATCATTTAAAAGAGGATAAAATGGAATAAATATTATAAAAATTATTATTAATACAATAATATAAAAAATAAACATGATTGCAAGAACAAAGTTAAATAAAAATTTAATGATATATTTATTATTTTTTCTATTAAAAAGTTTCCAATAAATATTTATTAAAGCCAAAAAAAACATAATATAACCTAAAATAACACTCCCATAAGTTTTTATTATTAAAATAGATAATTTATTAGATTTTAAAAAATTTTTTCTTTGTATTTTCCTTCTTGGTCTATTTTTTAATGAATAAACTCTACAATAATTCTCATTAAATTTATTAAAATGTTCATTATCAACTTCTTTAAAACAATATTTGCAATACCATTTTAAGCAATTTAAACATTTTATAACACTCCATTGTGGAATATTAAATATTTTATTTACTCCACAAAAAGGACAAAATTGACTTTTTACTTTATTAAATGAATAATAAATTTCTTCATCATTTGTAATTTCTGCTACATGTTTTTTATTAAATCTTTCATAAATTTTTTCATTTTTATTGAAAATATTACCTATTGTATATTTTGTATTTTGTTTTATAAATTTTTTTTTATCAATATTTTCTAAATATAAATCAAAATAATTGTTTTGAATATTATTTTTTAAAAGTTGAATATCTATTTCTTTATTACATTTATAAAGTGGACAATTTAACATATTTTCTCCTTTTTCAATTTGATTTTCAAAAAATAATTTAAAACAATTTTTACAAATTATATGTTTACAATTATTTAAAATTATAATTTTATCTTTAAAATAAAAGCAATTATTACAAAGAATACAATAATAATTATTACTAATGTCATTTTTATTTTTTTTAACTATAAATTTAAGTGGAGATATTGGAGAATATGTATGAAAGCTCCTTGATTTACTAGATAAATCTAAATTATAATTTGAATTATCTTTTGAAATCTTTTTATATATTTTTGGATATGTTATATAATTTTTTATTACTTTTTCTAATTCTTTCAGATTTAATTTATGAGAATAATAATTGAAATTATAAATTTTTTTAAATTTTTTTAATACAACTGAATTAATTGAACTTTTTGTATCTTTTTTTATTATTAAATTATTAGTTGGCCCCTTTATATATAAATTCTCTTCATTTATAAATCTCATTTTTGTAAAATTTAAAGGTATCAAAGATAAATCAGTTAAAGTTTTTTTTACATCTTTTTCATTACTTTGATTATTTAATCTATTTTCGGACATATAATTATTAGTAAAAAGTTTTTTATTATTAAAATTATCAATTTTATGAAGTGTTAAAACATTATTCATTATAATTACAAAAAATAAAATAATTTAAGTTAATTAAAAAAAATTGAAATTAAATTCAAAATGTTACAAATAAGAATAACTTTTATAATTATTTAATATAATATGTCTCAAAAAAACATAAAAAGAAATATAAAAAAAGCAAATGAATGTTTTATATTTAGGTAAAATATATAAAAATTCAATTTATTTTGAGAAGTTTATTTATTTACTAATCAACTTTTTTAAATAATTTATTTTTTAATTATTTGATTTAACTTTTATTTATAATACATAAAAAATAATTAGAAAAAAATATTGACTAATTAAAATTATAAATTATTACATAATTAAATTTCAAGCTTTATTTTTTAAAAAAGGGGTTCTATTCTTTTGTTTTTTATCATTTTTTTGAGCTTCTAAAGTTTTTTTATTTTCATTTATATCATTTTTATTTTTTTTTTTTAACTGAATAATTTTTTTAGGAGTATTATTATTATTAGATATCTTAACATTTTGATTTGTATTTTTTAAAGTAACATCTCTTTGAGAGAAATAAGTAGTAATTTGATTATTTTTTTTTTTATTATTAATTAAATTAGGGTCTGTCATTAAAAAATTATTTTTATTACAACTTGAAAATTTCTTTTGTTTTTTTTCAGAAAAAAATAATTTATCAGTAATTGAATTATTTTTAATTAATAAAAATTTTCTTTGACTTATATTTTTAACAGTTAAATTCTTGAAAAGTTCATTTGTTTTACTTTCAAGTGAACCAGTTCTTGTTAATCTACTTTTATTTAAAGTATTAAAATCTGATTGAGAATCACTTATTGTTTCTGTTAATTTTATTGGTGAAAAATATGAATTATTTAAACTTTTTTTATTTATTGTTATTGTTTTTAAATTTAAATTACTTGATTGAAGAAAATTTTTGTCATTTGATTGTAGTAATAATACTTTTTTTATTATATATAACAATTTGGTTTTTAAAATTTCATTTTCTTTTTTAAATATTTCTAATTTTTTTTCTTGGATACATATTTTATTTATTAATCTATTTATTACAAAATCTTTAATTTGATTTTTTATTTCTTGAAATATATTAGTATTTTTAAATTTTTGAATTTCTTTTTCTTCATTCATTTAAATAATTATTTATTTATTTTTAAATTTTAAAATTTATATTATATAAAAAAATTATATAAGAAGCTAATTAAATTATCTTTATAATTGATAAAATACTTATAGATTTAATTAAATAATAAAAGTAAATTATAAAAAAATTAAAAATTTTTTTTTTATTCATCATAAAAAAAATTATATTATCTTTTATTTTAACAATACAAATTTATATATTAAATTTATTCATTAATTTCATTTCCATTTTTAGCTACATTATTTTCATCATCTTCACTACCATAAATATCAGTTAAATTAATTTGATTATTTCCAGAATGAGATTCATTATTATTATTAGTTTTATAAAAATTAGGATATTTTTTTTTCATATTTATTAAAAAAGAAACAAAATCATTTGAATGTGTATATGTTCTTCCAATTTCTTTTTGCCATTTTTTTACACCATTACTTTGATTCATTCTCTCAACTAAATATAATAATTTATCAATTGATGAAAAATTGTCATCATAATCAAATAATAAAGCAGTTAAAGATAAAGAATATATAAATTCTGAATATGTTAAAAAATTCTTATTTTCTAAATTTAAATCTTCAATTGATAATGAAGAATCTATTTTAAAATTTTTTTTTAAATCTACTAAAAATGAAAATATCTTTTTTAATTGTACTAAATTAATTAAATCTGGAAAAATTCCAAAATCTTTATAAAAGTTAATATAACCATCAAAATATAAATTATATGTTTTTTCATCAAAATAAAATTTATAATAAAAAGAAATAATATCACTTAATTTTTGTAAAAATAATTTTATTTCATCATCTTTAGAAATTTTATCATACAATAAAGCAATATTTTCATATGAATTTAATTCATTTAAATTACTTTGACTTATATTATTATTTACTTGAACTTCATAATTTTCATTTATTAAATTAGGAATAATATTTTTTAATAATAATTTATTAAGTGCATCTTCTGAACTAATATTAGGATATAATTTTTCAGAAATTAATTGTAAACTCATTAAAAAAGTTTTAAAATTTAATTTCATTAATTGATTTTCTTTTTCTCCTTTTCCACTTGTAATTATTGTTTTTGGATTATTTGAATTAAAATTATTTATTGCTTGATAATCTTTTCTTTTTGAACTTGAATTCCATTCATTTAAACAAATACCTGAATTTTTATCAAGTAATTTTTTATAATATTTACTATTATCATAATTTCTTGGTCCAGTTAAAACAGAAAAAATTACATTAACATCACTTTCACCTAATTTATTATCAATATTATCATCATTATTATTTAAATAATCTTTTGAATTTACTATTTGTTTTAATTTCTTTTTATATTTCATTTTTTCTTCATTTAAATTAATATCATTATTAATTGAATTATTATTTTTAATACTAGAACTTTTTGAATTTTTTAAATCTTGATTAATTGAACTTGATTTACTCATTAATTCTTTTGACATTTGATTATATTTTTTTTTATCTTTTAATGGCACATCATATAATAAAGAACAATGTTTTAAAAATTTAGAAAAAGAAGATAAATTCATTTGACTAAAATTCATTTTATCACCAATTCTACTAAAATATAAAAAAGTTCTTTCTAAATCAGGTAAATTATTATTAATTAAAGAATTTTCTTTAATAATAAAATTTTCTTCAAAATCACCATAATTATTATTAACATTTAAACTTTTATTATTTTTTTTAATACTATAATTAATTTTATTATTATTATAATTAAAATTAGAATCATTATCTTCACCTAATTGAATAAAAACTTCTTTAGGTGGAATTAATGATAATTTATTAGCACTTGGTCTTGATAATTTTCTAGTAAAATTCCTCATTCCTTTAGAACATTCTAATTTTTCAAGAAATATTAAAAATTTACTTATATCAGAATTATTTCCATTATCTCCATAATTTGAATCATAATGTTTTGCATATGAATATAAACTTATATGAATTAAGAATAATATAAAATTATTTAATGTAAATATCATTCCAATATTTATTTCATCATCTATTAATTTAATATTTGGTTGATAATTAATTACTAAATTGTAATATGTTACTATTTGAGTTTCATTTAATATATAAGGTAATATTTCAAATTCTCTGCAAAAAAATATTAAATTTTTTATACTTTTTCTTGCTAATTCAATATTATTTTCTATTTCATAATTAAAATATTTTATATATATTTCATTTAATGTGAATATAATTTTATTTATTATAATTATATGTTTTTCATCTGGTTGATATGATAATAAAGATTCTATTGATTTATATTGACATTTATATAAATTATCAACTTGTATTTGATTATTATCTAATAAAAATGTGAAATTACTAAAAAAATTATTCATAAAAAAATTAGTTACTGTTTTTTTATCTTTTGAAAATTCTTTTGGATATAATTTTTGAGTTATTTTTAATAAAAATTTCATAAATTGATCAAAATTTATTTGAAGTGATTTTGGTGAAATTGATTTAAATATTAAATCAACTTCACTTAATTTTAAACTAGTTGGAATTATTTCACATTCTTTTAACATTTTATATAAATTTTGTTGAGATAAAAAATAATCATCATTTTTATTTATAAAAGTTGCATTATTTAAAAATATTAAATGAGAATAATGTAATATTTCATTTTTTGTTAATTGAGGAATTGTCTCTTCTTCTTCTTGATTATTTTCTATATTATTATTATCTAAATTATTATCATTATTATTATTATCTAAATTATTTTCTATATTTTGAATATTATTTTTTTCTTCTTCTTTTATTTGATTTTTTTTTATTTTTGAATTGTTTAAATTTAAATTTGAATTTGAATCTTTACTATTTTCTATTTTATTAGGACTACTTATTTTTGGACTAGTATTGGAATTTGGTGATTGATTTGAATTAGTTATTTTTTTTTCATAATTTGGAGATTTTATTTCTTTCTTCATATTCCTTTTTAATTTTTATTTATTAAAAAAATATATAATTTAAAAAGTTGTTTATCTAAAAAAGACAATATAAATTAAACTAAAATATTTTTTATAATAATAAAAATCACCTTATAATTAAATAAAAAAACATGATATATTATTTAATAAAAATTAATTAATTAGAAATAACCAAACCAAAAAAAAAGAAAAATTTAAAAAAAAAAAAAAAAAAATGTCAAATAAACCATATAAAATAATAAAACAAATAGGAAAAGGTTCCTATGGAATAGTATATCTATGTGAAAATAAAATAAAAAATCAATTATGTGTAGTAAAAAGAATAAATTTATCAAAATTAGATAATAAAGAAAAAGAAGAAACAATAAATGAATCAAAAATATTACAAAAACTAGATCATCAAAACATAATAAAATTTATAGAAGTATTCATAGAAAAAAAATCTCAAATTACATTAAATATAGTAACAGAATATGCAGATGGTGGTGATTTATCTCAAAAAATAAATTCTCAGCCAAAAAAAAATTTATTTCCAGAAAATTTAATATTAGATTATTTTACTCAAATATGTTTAGCATTAAAATACATTCATGATAAAAAAATTATACATAGAGACTTAAAATCACAAAATATTTTTTTAACAAAAAAAGGATTAATTAAAATTGGTGATTTTGGAGTTGCTAAAAATTTAAAAAATACATGGAAAAAAGCAAGTACTATGATAGGAACTCCATATTATTTATCACCTGAAATAGTTTTAAGTAAACCTTATTCTTTTAAAAGTGATATTTGGTCACTTGGAGTTTTATTATATGAAATGATGTGTTTAAAAATGCCTTTTGATGCTGTTTCTTTACCGATGTTAACTTTGAAAATTATGAAAGGAAATTTTTCACCTCCTCCTAATTTTTATAGTAAAGATTTAAGATTTTTAGTCTCTTGTTTATTAAATGTTAATCCTGATAAAAGACCTAATATTAATCAAATTTTAAAAATGGATATTATTAGAAATAGAATTAAAATGGTTTTAGTTAATAATTGTTATAATAAGGAATTTTCTTCTACTATTGTTAAGAATTATCAATTAAATGAAAAATGTTATAAAAAAGTTGTTCAAAGTAAGAATATTAATTGTAATTATAGTTATGTTGAAAATGTTAATAATAGTAATATTATTAATAATAAAAAAGATAAAAATAATTGTGGAAATTTTAATAATAATAATAAGAATAATTTTAATAATTGTATTGGTAATTTAAATAATAAAAAAGATATTAATAATAATAAAAATAATGTTAATGGAAATAAAAAAATTAATGTTAATTGTTCTATTATAAATAATAATAATAACAAAAATATTAATGGGAAAAATGATGATAATAAAAAAAAAAATATTAACGGATATAATTATATTAATGATAATATTAAGGGAAAAGATTTAAGTAAATACTTAAATAAAGATATAAAAAAGGATAATAATAATATTAAGATAATAAATAATAATAAAAAAGAAGAAAAAAAAGTAAATAAATCATATATGATATTACAAATGAAATATGAACCAAAAAGTGAAGAAAAAAAACTTAAAGAAAAAAAAAATAAACAATCAAAAATTAATTATGGACAAAATAATTATCAAAAAGAACAAATAAAAAATATATCTCCTATTAAAAAGGAAAAACAATTAGAAATTCATTTAAAAAGAAATATCAATAAAAATAAAGAAATAAAGATTCCAAATTCAGAACATAATTCAAAAAGACCTAAATCAAAATCAGATATAAATTATCGTAAAATTTCAATTCAAAATGATAATAAGAGAAATATTTTAAATAAATATAAAACTGATAATAAAATTAATATAAATCAAGACAAAAGTTCAAAAAAAATAAATTTAAATAATAATAATATCAATATTACTTCAAATAAAAATATATCTAAAAACAATAATAATACTAATAATAGTAATATTAATGTAAAAAAAAATAATATAAATAATAATTTTAATGATAATAAAATAACAGAACGTAAAAAAATAGAGTCAAGAGAAAAAATACAAAATGAAAGGTCATTTAATTTAATTAAAACTCCAAAACATTCAAATCAAATAAAAGAAAGTGAAAAAAATTTACCTAAAACAAAATCAAAATCAAATGTAATGAAAAGAGAAGATGAATTAAAAAAATTAAGAGAATTAATGAGAAAAGGACGTGAAAAATTAAAAAAACAAAATTCATCAAAGAGTAATGATACATTTAATGATAGTGATATAATTTGGCCTTCTAAAAGAGTAAAAATAAATTCAAAAAAAAATCACAAAAAATATTTTCCAGATATAATATTTGTAGAAAAAAAATTAGATGATAATAATGAAGAAATCACTCATTCAATTATAATAAATAAAAATAATAATAAAAAAAAAGTAAATCAAATTGATAATTATTTAGATATATTTTTAAATAATAATTATAATGAATATGATAAAATTAATAATGAAAAAGAAGAAGAAGAAAATTATGATAAAAATAGATATTTAATTGATTTAGAAAAGAATTTAAATGATAATAATAATTCAAATGATGAAAATTTAAATGAAGAAAATACAATTAATACAATTAATGGTTCTACTTTTGAATCAAATAATTATGATATTGAAGTTGATAAATTAGAAATTCCAAAAAATATAATAATAGAAAATAAAAATAATAAACCAAAAAAAAATATTCATGAATATGAAAGTGATTTTGGTAAAATTGAAGAATTAAAAATTGAATTAGAAAAAGATTTAGGTGCAGATTTATTTTTTGATATTTATCATATTGTTGATGAAAGTACAGATTTAGATGAAGTTAAATTTGATGAAGATAAAGTTAAAAAGAAAATTAAAAATCAATGGATTAATAAAAAAAAATATAATGCAAATGAAATTGATAATGCAATACAAAAAATTCCAGAAGTTTTTTCTATTATATCACAAGAAAGAATTTCTACATTTTGTTAAAAACATAATATTTTTTTATATATAATTCATATATAAATATGAATCATAATTTATTTTATGATATTTTTTTAAGGATTAAATATTAAAAATTGATAAAATAAAATAAAAAAATTTTTTTTTTAATATTTATAAATAAATATATAAAAACAATAAAAAAAAACAATTATAAATAAATTAATAATATATTATTTTAAATAAAAAAAAGCAAAAATTACATCTCATCTTTAATTTTAAAATTTCAATAACCAAAAGTTTCAAAATCTTTATTTTCATAAATTTTTTTTCTTTCTTTTTCCATATCTTCAATTTCTTTAATAGTTTCAGGTAATTCAACACCACAAGTTTCAGGCATAAATAACATTAAAATAAATTGAATAGCATTTAAGAAAGCAAGAAGAGAAAATAAATCTTTTTCATTTAACAATTCAATAATAATAGGAAAAACTGCACCACCAATATTATCAAAACTAGTATTAATTCCAAATCCAATAGCTCTAATTGAAGTAGGATAATTTTCTAGAAAATATGTATAAATAATAGAAAAAATTCCACTTATTGTTAATTTACATATAAAAACAATAATAATTTTTTCATTATCACTTATATTAAAAAGTAAAAATGTTATAAATGAACCAAAACAAATTAAATAAAAAGTTAACATTGTTCCTTTTCTTCCAAATTTTGGTATATTAATAATCCAACCACTTATTATATCAACTACAACTTCAAAGAAATAAATTATTATACCATGAAAAAATACATCTCCTGGTAAATTTTTTATTGATATTGATATTCCATTATATGATCCTGATATACAAAAACCTAAAAAACATAATATTAAAAAACGATATCTTATTGAAGGATATTTTATTAAAGAAAACCAACCAAATTCATTTTTATTATTTTCTTTATTTTCTTTATTTTCATTATTTAATAATGGTTCTAATAAATCAGAATAATTTTCTTCTATTTTTTTAAAGGAAATATTATTTAAATCTTTTATTATATTTTTATATTCTTCACTTTCAATTTTTTCTTTAAATTCTTTTTCTAAATTATGAAATTTTGCAATATCTTCTAATATTAAAATAGCAGAATTTATTTCTCCTTTAAATATTAAAAATCTTGGACTTTCTCTTCCATAAGTAATAAAAAAGAATAAAATTAAACAAGCAATTAATGAATTAACAATAAAAACTTTTTTCCAAGAATTTAAATAAAAATATAAAGGAAAATAAACTAAAGCACAAGCACTATAACCAGCATTAATAATAGTACCAAAATTTCCTCTATAATCTAAATGAGTTATTTCTTCAGTCATTAATAATAAAGAATAATTTGGATAACAACCTAAAAGTTCTAAAAAGAAATTTAAGAATAAAACAATATAATAATTATTAAAAAATATAATTGTTGTATTTATAAAAATATAAAGTATTAAAGAAAAAATTATTGTATTTTTTCTTCCAAAATTATCAACAACCATATTAAAAGTTAAAGAACCAACAAAACTTCCTAAAAAATTAATTGTTCCTATAAAACCAGTTTTTAATTTATCACATGATATGTTAAAATCACTAACCCAACTATAAGGATATTTTTTTGTTATTATATATGGAAATTTACATATTTCATAATCTAATTTTGATTTTATTAAATTTCCTTTTAAGTCTTTATAAAGAACTTCTGGAGTTTTTTCTAATATTGGAAGTGTTACTGATACCATCATATTGTTTATCCATGCTGTTAAAGATATGAAAAGAAGAATAAATTGATATTTATTTTTTGTTCCACATAATTCTATTAATTTATCAATTTTTTTGTCCATGTTTATATTATATAATTTTATATGGTTATTTTATATTTCCAAATTTTAATTTAATATAAAAAAAAAATAAATTAATATGGAAAAAAGTTATGAAAATATGAGAGAATAACAAAAATTAATAAAAAAGAAAGTGAAAAAAAAAAAAACGATAAATGAAGGAAAATAAAAAAATGAAAAAATATATTATTTAAAACAATTAACAAAAAACATTGTAAAAAATAGAAAAAAAATTTAAATTAAAATAACTAAAAAGTGTCAAATAAAACAAATTTGAATAAAGTTCAAGTTTTAAAAATTATTTGTCAAAAATAAATTTTCAAAACAAAAAAATTTACTTAAAAATATTCCTATTAATAAGTTAAAAAATGTCTTTTATAGAAAATTAAAACCAACACCTTTTTGAAAAAATATGGATAAAAAATTTTAAGTAATTTATTATTTTAATGAGACAATTTGAAAATTGTTCTAATGTTTTAAATTCTATTAAAATTAGTCCCTTTTCTTTATCTATTTTTATAAAAAACAAATTAATAAATCATTTATTCATAAAAAACCAAAATTTAATAAACCTAAATAATAAATATTCAATAATAAAATAACATTAAACAAATGAAAAAAAATGAAAGAAATAATTTAATAAAAATATTTATAAAGATATTATTATAGTATAAAATTTTTGATATATTTTTATAAAATGGATAAAATATTTTTTTATAAATTTGTATAGTCTTTTAATATATTTAAATTTATTAAATTATAATTAAATAAAATTTTTTATTTTTTTATTTTTAATTATTTAAAAATGATTTATGAAAATGAAAATTATGTTCAAAAAATTTTTGGAAATTACATTATTGAAAGAATACATAATGAAGATTTAGCCTTTGAAAATCAAATGAGTATTAAAGAAAATGAAAACGAAAGTGAAAGTGAAAACCAAAATGAAAATGAGATTGAAACCAAAATGAATTTCAAAGAAAAAATAGAAATAACTTCTTTAATCCTAAATAATAATGAGCTAATTATTGGCTTTGAAGATTTTTATGAGGAAGATTGCCAATTATCTCTTTTAAATTGGGGTTATAAGTGTAGTAAAATTTTAAATTTGGTAAAAACTAATATATTATATAGAAAAAATTTGGAAATTTTGTTATATAATATTATAAATATATTTGAAATATTTCCAATTAAACCAAATGATTTAATATCTTTAAATTTCATTGAAAAGTTAAATAAAATTAAATATATTGTTAAAAAATTCAATATAGATTTATATTCAAAGGTCAAAAATTTACTATATTATTGGAAGAATTTAATAAATATTTACTATTCAAATTATAATATAAAGGTAAGTAATATTAATTTATTAAATAAAAAGAGAGAAAGAGAAGATGAAGAAAAAGATGAGGATTCAACATTAATTTCAAGTGAAACCTATAATTCAAGAAGTCCTGATTTAAATAATTCAAGAATTAAAAAAAATGTTTCTTGGAAAGAAGAAAGTATTTTAATTGATTATTGTGAATTTGATCCAAATAAAAGTCCTTTAGAAAATTAACAAAATTGTATAAGAGTTATGACATTATTGACATTATATAAATAGAGTATTAATTTAATTATAAGTTTAAATATTATTTTTTTCTTTTGTTAATAAATTTATATTTTTTTAAATTATTTTTAAATTGATTTAATTAATTTAATTATGTCAATTGATGAAATTCAAGTCTTTAGATTTTTAGATAAAAATAATACAAATAAAATTAATAAAGAAGATTTACTTTTAGCAATTCGTTATTTAGGAATTGTAAAACCTAGAAATGAAATAAATTATATGATTCAAAAATTACCAGATAAAATTTCATTAAATGAATATAAAAAAATAATAGAAGAACAAAAAAAGACAGCATTAAAAAAAGAAGATTTAATTAATGCTTTTGAAATATTTGATGAGAAAAAAACAGGAAAATGCTCTTCAAAAGAATTATTTCATGCCTTAACAGTAATTGGAGAAAAATTAACAGAAAATGATATTGAAAATATAAAATCAAAAATAAAAATAGAAAAAAATGGTTTAATAAACTATAAAGAATTAATAAATATATTTTTAAACTAAAAAAAAAAAAAAAAATAAAAAAAAATAAAAAATTCAACCAATAAAAAACTCATATTAAATAAATAAACCAAAATGGAAAAAACAGAAACTCCAGAATTAAAAAACGAATTAGAAAAAAGTGAAAAAAAAGAATTAAATAAAACTGAAGAAAACAATACAGAAACATCAAAAGAAACAATAGGATATTCAAAAAAGTCATTTTGGGATGAGCGTTTTTCACAAGAAGACGGAAATTTTGATTGGTATGTAGATTGGGAACAATTAAAACCAATATTAAAAAATTTAATAAAAGAAGATGATAAAATATTAAATGTAGGATGTGGAAATTCAAAATTAGCATTTCAAATGTCAAAAGATAATTATTTAAATATAACAAATATAGACATTTCTGGAGTAGTAATAGAAAAAATGAAAAAATTATATCCAAATTTAAATTATATTGAAATGGATGCAACAAAAATGAATTTTAATTCAAATTACTTTGATTGTGTAATTGATAAAGGTACTTTAGATGCAATTATGTGTGGAGGTGACCCAAATCCTCCTTTTGATTTAATTAATGAAATGTATAGAGTTACTAAAATTAATGGTTATTGTTTTTTTATTACTCATGGTAATCCAAATAGTAGATTAGATTATTTTAAAAAATGCATTGGTGAAGATGAAAAATTTGATATTAATTATGAAGTTTTAAATTTAAATTTTATGGCAAATTTAATTAATTCTTTAAGAAATTCTTCTAAGGATCATTCAATTAAAAATGGTATGAGTGATAAAAATGTCCTTATTGCTAGTATTTTAGATGCTTTTGTTAATACTTATAAAAAAAGTAATTTAAGTCCTGAAGAAATTAAAGAAAATAAAAAAATTGAATTAAGTTTGAAATTACAAGCTGTTCTTGCTAAATTTAATGGAGATAAAGATAAAATGAAAAAAGAATTAGGGAAAAATCCCATTGATTTTAAAAAAATGGAAAATGATTCTGATGATAATGGAAATATGAGAAAAAAACATTGTTATTTATATATTGTTAAAAAGTTACAATAAAATTTTTTTTTATTTTATTTTTTTTTTATAAATTTAAATTTTTATAGTTTAAATTTAAATGTCTAATGATAATAAAAAAATGATTATACCTCCAATGAATAATTTTAATATATCTAAACAATTTATTATTGATTTATTACAAAATTTAAAAAGTAATTCTTCTGAAGATAGAAGAAATGGAGAACAAATTTTATCTATGATTAATAAAGATGAAAATTTATATAAAGAATTATTAAAAATTGCTGTAGAACAAAATGATAATATTAGTCAAGCTTTAAAAATTCAAAGTTTATATGTTTTGAAAAGTTTAATTATACAAGATATAAATAATAGTAATAAAGTGAAAGGATTAGATTATAATTTAAATAATTATAATCATTTATGTGATATTTATAATTTTTTAAAAAAAGAATTTTTAATTTATTTATCTTTAGGAAATTATATAAAAAGTATTGATAATCCTATTAAAGATATTATTCTTTTATTATCAGATAAATTTTTTCCTGATGATTGGAATGAATTAAATGAATTTTTTATTCATTTTTTTGAGAAAAAAATTGAAAATTTTATATCTGAAAAATATTTAGATATATCAATTTATTTAATGAGTTTATTTTATTCAATATTAAAAATATTTAATAAAAAAAAAAGTCATCATAAGTTTCTTAAAATTAGGGATAATTATTTAAATTCTTATATAAAGTATTATAAAGAAATTATTAATTTTTTTAATAATAATTTAAATAATTTTACAGATGTGAATATAACTTCAAAATATTTACAATGTTTATTAATTAATGATAAAGCATTATGTTTATTAATTAGTATTTCATATAATCAAAGTACTTTCCAAAGAGATCAATGTTTATTACTTATGATAAAATTAATAATTGAAAGAACTGCTAATTTAATTAATCAAATTAATAATGTATCACTAAATGAAATAAAAGATATTTTAAAACATAATTTATATAAAAATCTTAAATTAATAAATTTACTTCAATCAACTAATCCAATTTTGTTTTGTTATGAATTAGAATTATATATAGAAATACTATTTTATTTAATTTCTAATTGTAACAATTATCAAGAGAATACAACAAAAATAGTAATTTTTTCATTAACAAAAATAATGAATACAAATACATATAGAGAAACCTTTGAAATTGAAAAACCTTTAACAGAAAATATAATAGAAAATATTAGTCATATCTCAGAAACTCCAAAAAAGAAAAGAAATGTAAGAATACAAAGATCACATTTAAATTTATTTCTTTCTCCTACTAAATATAGAAATTTTGAAAAGGAAATTAGATCATGTAATGAATTATTTAATAAATGTTTTACAGCTCAAAAGATACAAGATTTATTACTAATTTTAATACAGAAATGCCCTTTTATTTATGAGAAAGAAAATGATGATTTAGAAATTGAAATATTAGCAAATTTAGAAGAAGATAATATTAATTCTGATAATTTTTCAACAAATATATATACTTTTCAATATTTATATAAAGATATATTAGAAACAATAATTATTAACTTTACTGATATTTCAATGAATTATATAAAAAAAAATTTAGATTATTTATATACTAATTTTTTACCAACTAATCCCAATGTCGATTTCTTATTAATGGATTCTTTTTTTAATTTAATTAATTTAATTCCTGAATTATATAAATCTGGTATTATTTATATTACTGAAATGATTGATACTACAAAATATATTTCATATATTTATTCTTTTATTCATAAAAGTAATATTATTTTAAAAAAATATATTATTACATTAAGTAAATGGAGTGTTATTTTAATATCAAATGAAATAATTTTTGAATATATAAATAATTTGATAAATTTTATCCAGAATTATAATAATAATAAATATATTCTTATTCAATCATGTCTTTCTTTAAAAACAATTTTAGATTCTATTGATAAAATGATGTTATCAAATGAGAATATTAATACTATTATTAATAGAGATTTATATTCAAATTTATTAAAAACAAAAATAAATTGGAGTAATTTATTATGTTTAGTTAGTAATCTTTTATCTAATATTTTGCCAACAATTAAGTCAAGTGAATTAATAGTTTCTTTAGTTAAATTTTTTACTTCATTAATTAAAAAATGTCATTATCAAAATAATGGTGAAATATTAAATTCAATAAAAAATTCTAAATTAATAGAAATTACTTCAGAAAATAAAAATGAATTTACAGAAAATGTTTATATTGATATGTATAAAACTCTATTAATAACATTTCCTTCATCTTATGAAATAACAGAAATGAGTATTTTTTTTATAGAAAATTCATTAAAAGGCAAAATAAGTTTAAATATGTTAAATTTTTTATTATATGTTGTAAGATGTATCGATTGCACCGACGAAAATAAAATGATAATATGTCATTTTATTCAAAGATATTATAAAATGTTTATTACTAATTTTTCACAAGATTATACAAATATTTTATTATGTATATTAGAAGAAATAATTTTATTTGATGTTTTAAAACAAAATGATTTAATCAATATAATTGATATGATTAATGGAAGATATAATTTAACTTTTGAAACTAGTAAACAAATTTATCTAACAATAATTAATAATAATTTAAATAGAGATTTTGAGTTTAATACAAAATTAAAATTAAAATGTGAAGATTTATGTGATAGTAAAACAATATTATTAGATGTTTTAAATAGTGTTCTTCTTTTTATAAAACATAATTTAGATAATAATATTGAAAATTACTTAAATAATATATTAAAAATATTGTTTACTGAATGTAAATTTTCATATGAAACTTTTGAAGTAAATACTTATTGGTTAAATTCAAATTTTATAACTTCAATGTTTGAAATAATAAACAGAATTGCTTTAAGTAATTTTGAATTTTTTATTTTATGTTTTAATAATTTTTTAAAAGATAATAATTTATCACCTGAATTTTATTTTTCAAATATGATGAAGGTTATGATACAAATATCTAAAATTGGAGTAAGAAAAATAAATATTTTATTTATTAGTAAAATGTTAGAATTATTTGATTATAATTTTCTTTTGCAAAATTCAAAAATTATATTTGAAATTTGTCTTCAAACAGTTTTGATTCAATTAGTAAAAAAACATTCAAAAAATAATGATTCAGTAATGGATTCAATTAATGCATATGAAAATATAAAAGGAATTTTTCAAATTAAACAATGTACTATTATAAATATATCAAATAGGAAAAAAAATTTAATTGAAAATGATCCTCTTTTAAAAATATATAATGATATTCATTTATTTTTTATAGAAAAGATTAAAAATATTTGTAAAAAAGTTAATAAAAGTGAAAATGATTTTTTAAAAGAATCTAATTTAATTTATAATAAAGATGCCAGAAAAATTTTTGGATTAATTCAAAATGAATAAATAAATAAATAATATATACAAAATTAAAAAATATAAATTTGATAATCATTATTTATTAAATATAATTATTTTAAATAAGAAAAAAAAAAAATGGAAGATGAAACTTTATTAAAAAATGTTTTAGATGAAATAGAAAGATTAAACAATCAATTAAAAGATTTAGAAACATATAAAGATGATTTTACACCAGAAGAAATAGAAGAAACAAAAAAAGAAACATTAGAAAAATTAATTGAGACAACAAAATTATTAGAAAAAATGAAAAGTGGAAACGTCACTACAGTAACAAAAGTAGAACAAGCAAAAAAACAATTACAAAAAGCAATTGCCGAAAATTATCATGTTAAAGATTTAGTTAATAGTTATCTTTCAAATGAAACTGAATTTTTAAGAGAAAAATTAAATAGTGTTATGAGACTTCATGCACTTAAAAAAATTAATGATCAAGAATTTAATTCCCAAGTTATTCAAATTTTAGAAGTTATTAATAAAAATACTAAATTAAATGATGAAGAACAGAAATTATATGATAATTTAAAAAAGAAAAGTTTAAATTCTTTAGAAGAAGATAAAGGAATTGATAAATCTAAAATTGAAAAAAATTTAAAAAATCAATAATTAATATGAGTAATAAAATTAAAAATTTAAGAATTTATTATAATATAATATAAAGAAAATTTTTTTATTAAAAATTAAAAAATCTTATTTAAACATAAAATATATAAAATATAGTTAAGATAAAAATAAAAAAAAATGGTAAAACTTCTAATAATAGAAGAAGAAACAGGAAATAAAAAATACATTAATTTCAAATCAGAAGGAACATTCTATGAACTAGCATCAAAAATAAGAAATGAAAATTTTAAACTTCCAAAATATTTTTTTTTATTATCAGATGGAAATAAATTATCAACAAAAGGGAAAATAAAATTTTATGAGAATCAAAAAATAAAAATAAGAGATCCAGAATCATTAGAAAGTTTAGGAGGTATCGCACTATATTTCAATGATGTAACATGTGGAAATATAGATTTAATTCCAGTTTCAAATAATAATGATATACCTGAATGGAGAGAAGTATGTAATGGAATAAATTTAATTGGTTTATGTGAAAATCAAAATTGTAAAGCATATAATCAAGAAGTTTATGCACAAATTCATGATGATAATTATAGTATTACTGAAAATAATTGTCAAATGAAATGTCCTATATGTAAAAATATTTGTTTAAGTAAGAATATTGCATTTTATAATTGTTATTATAATGTTTATGGAGTTAAATATGATGATAATAAAGAAATAACTGAAAAATTTGGGGTTCAAATTCCTAATTTTTCTAATGCTGTTATTAATGATAATGATTCTGTTAATGTTAATGGAAAAAAAATTAAAGTTAATAAAACTGAATTAGGAAATGCTAGTTATTGTTCAACTGATAATGGTAATATACAATATATTAAGTTGAATCTTCAAGTTAAAAAATTTGAATGAAGTTATTAATTTTGAATTTTTTATAATTTTAAAATTTGATTAATATTAATATTAAAAATATTAATTAATTTTTATTATATATCATTGTTTTTTTTTAATTTTTTTCAATAATTTAATTTAAAAAATTTTATATAATTTTGTAAAAATTTTTTTATAAATATTTTAAATAAAAAATTTATTATTATAACTTCCCAAAGAAATAAATTTAAATATTAATAACACAATAACACAATTATAAATAAAATTAATAAATAATTATTCAACATTATAAGTCCAAAATCTAATAGTTCCATCAGCAGAACAAGATGCAATATTTCCATTTTTTAATTCAACAAAACAATAAATTTGATCACTATGTGCTTTTTCAATTTTAATTATTAAAGAATAATCTATTGAATTATATATATTAATCATATTATTATCTCCACCAATTAAAATAGCATTTGTATTATTAATAACATAAATTCCTAAACAAGCAAAATCATTTTTTATTTTAAAAATAATTTTTTTTTGAGAAATTGAAGAAATTTTAAGTTCATTTTTTTCAATTCCACCACAAATAATTCTATCATCATCAATTCTTTTTAAAGCTTCTCTACTTAGACAATCTAAATCTTTTAAATAACCATTTAATTGATAATTATTTAAAATATTCCAAAATTTTGTTCCATTAACTCCACAAGAAATAAGTAAATCTTTATCTTCTAATAAAATTATAGAATATACAATATAAGAATTTTCTAATTGTTTTATACAATTATATTTATTATTATTATTTATATCTTGTTCCCAAATTTTTATTGTAGTATCATTTGAACATGATATTAATGAATTATTTAAGCCATAAATTACTTTAAATAAATTTTGTGTTTTTTTATTTTCTTTTTGTACATTTTCAATAATTTGATTTATTTCAAATTTATCATTATTTAAATTTTTAATCCAAATTATAATTCTATTATCTGATGAGCCACTAATAAAATTATTTTCATCTTTAACAACAATTGATAAAATTTTTTTTTCATGTGCATTTTCAATATTTTGAATTATTGATAATTGAATATCAAAAATTTTAATTGCTCCATCATTAAAACCTCCAATTATATTTCCTGAAGGGAAAGTTGCTATTGTTCTAACTGCTGAACTATGTGAACTTTCTATTTTTTGTCTAAATTTACATTTTTTTTCACTTTTATTTTTTTGTAAATTAAATTCAATTAAATTATTTTTAATCTTATCTAAACCATATATCATTGTATTATAATTTAAAAAATTTAAAGTGTCAAAAAGATAATTTTTAAAATTATTTTCTTTTTCTTTTGAGTAATTAATATTTTCATCAAATTTTCTTAATTCATTATAAAAACATTTTATATTATTTTTAATTAATTTAATTTCAAGTATATGATTATCAATTTTTTTTATTAGATTTTCTATTTCTATATTTTCTTCTTTAGATAAACCAATTTGTGATAAAGGAATAAGTTCATCATTTTTATCTTTATGTTCATTAAAACATTTTTGACATATATTTTTTTTACAATTAATACAATAATGAGTTATATATTGGGAATGTATTTTACATAATAAATTAAATTCAGGAATATTTTTTATAGAATTATGAATATTAATATCATATTCTTTAAAAAAATTATGTTTAAAAAATTCATCCCAAGTAATTTTAAGTGTTAGCATTCTTTCAATTAATTCATCTAATAATTTATCATTTGTTGATTTTAAATGATTATTATTTTTAGTTATAATTTCTTTATTATTTCCATTAAAAGGATATTCTCTAAAAAATAAATAATAAATTATAATTCCTAAATTCTGTATATCACTATTATCTATTGATATTTCTCCTTCT
>JAEEGK010003195.1_pt1 | contig 40963 bp, 24 predicted proteins | sample 8958771 | NCBI WGS metagenome assembly JAEEGK01 (sample SAMN16246547, study PRJNA631951) | gut metagenome | biome: gut microbiome; feature: rumen; material: SC-attached | host: Bos | place: Iran: Karaj | collected 2018-10
TTGGGGATTGGGGATTGGGCCCAATCCCCAATCCCCAATCCCCAATGCCCAATCCCCAAACCCCAATAATTCATTATTTTTCCTTTACCAAAAAATTCTTTTTTTTATTATAATATTTTTCATTTTATTTAATTATTTATTATAGTAAATTTTAACTTATGTTCCTTTTTCATTTATTACTTTCAAATTTATTTATTTATATATATTCTGAAACCCTTTTTGTGTTTGAGCATTGTAGACATGGAGCTAGAGGAATGAAAGAATTAAAAAATGATACAGATATATTTAAACAAAAATGGATAGGAAGTGAAGAATTATCAGCAGTTGGATTAAGACAACATTATTTATTAGGTTCATTAATGAGAAATCAATATTCTCAATTATTAGATTGGAATAATTACAATACTAAAGATATTTTTGTATATTCAACTCCAACTAATAGAACAATTATGAGTGCTAGAGCACATTTATTTGGAATGTTTAATAATAACAATACTAAACAATTAAATAAAAATCAAAATGAGAAATCTATTCCAAATTATTTAAGAAATAATTCAAAAATTCTAAATTTTATAAATGAAACTTTGAATAATTCATATATATTACCTAATAAAATTCCTTCTGAAATTCCTATTCACATTATTGAAAAAAAAGAAAAATTATTTCAATTTGAGAAAGATGATAATTGTATAGGCATAGAAAAACAAAGAGATAAAAATAAAAAAAAGAAAAGTGTTAAAAATGCGGTAGAAAGTTTTAATGATAAATATGGACAAAAATTAGTAAAATATTTGGGTGAAAAAAAAGAAGATTATTTCAAAGATTTAAAAAATGTTCAAGCAATAGCATTAGCTTTTATAATTAATAAAATAGATGGAAGAGATTTATCAGAATTTCAACATGAAACTGGATTTGATTTAGAAAAATTTTATAATGATAGTATGGAAATTTTAGTTCAAAAAAGCTTAGAAATTCAAAGTGGTGATGATGAAAAATTAATAGCTTTTGCAAGTTCAAGCGTTCTATTAAGATTTATTTTAAGTTTTATAGATAAAGTAGTAGAAAATGATAAAAAACAAAAAAAAATTCATGATGTTCCTAAATTTTTTTTGCTTTCTGCTCATGATACAACAATTGTAATGTCTTCCGATCTATTAAATATTTTATTTAAAAGTGAAAAATATTTTCCTTCTTTTGCAACATCTCAAGTTTATGAATTAAACAAAGAAAATAATGAATATTACATTAATTTCATTTTTAATGGAGAAAAATTGAAAACAGTGAAATATGAATATTTCAAAAAAACAATTGAAAATGAAGCTTGGACATTAGAAGAAACAGGTTATTTTTGTGGATTTTACAAAAAAATTTTTAATGGATGGAAAACATTAGCTATAATATTTAGTATTTTAGTATTATTAGCATTTATTCTATTTATAATAATATGTCTTAAAAGAAAAAAAGAATTAATGTCTGATTTCTAATTTATAAACATAATCAATTTTTTTTAAAATAATCTTTTTTTTAAGAAATTTTTCCACAAAAAATTAAATAGAAAAAAATTCAGTTATTTTTAATATTTTTTAAACTTTCTTTTACAAGAATTTCCACATCACTCATAAAATGATTACTTTGATCATCAATTAAGTTAATTTTACTTATAACCATTTCAATACTATTTTTATATTTAATAATTTCAGGAATTAATTTTTCTTTATCTTTAATAAGATTTGAATTTAAAACATTTAATTTTTTAACTTCATCTTGAAGTGCCATAATCTCTCTTTCATATTCTATAGAATTATTTCTAATATATTTTGTTTCTTCATTTAATTGAGATATTTTTACTTTCATATTATCAATATCAATTCTATAATTTGGTAATTCTTTATTTAAATAATATGAATCTTTATTTGCTTTATCACTTGAATTTATTAAAATTTCATTTTCTTTTAAAATTTGATTATTTAAACTTGAATTTATTTTATTTTCTTTATTTAAAGTTCTGATATTTGAACTAAGAATATCCACATTACTTTTTAATTCTTCCTTTCTTCTTTTTTTATTTTCAATTTCGTTTTGAACGACATTATATCCATTATTTTTAATTACAGAAATATAAGCTTCAAGAGTATGTAATTTATCCATATAATTACTTTCTGTTTCTTCCAATATTTTTGATTTATTATTATTTTTACCTATATAATTTTTTGTATTTTTTAACTTTGAATCGCTAAAAACATTTCTATTATGTATATTACTATTTTGAGTTTCATCAACTATATTATTTAAATGTTTTTGTTCAGGACTATATAATCTATTACTTAAAGACGGTGTCACAACATCTAAATTTAATTGATTTCTATTTGAAGTTTCTGCTGTTGTTAAATTAGGAGGTGATAAATTATTTTTTAGATTAGCTCCTCTTTCACTATTAATCTTATTATTATTTTTCTCATCTTTTGAACTATTTCTTGATAAATTATTACCTTTTCTATTTACTTTCTTTGCTTTTGGAGATACAATCTTTTTGTCATTGTTGAAAGAATTTGGTATTAATTTCATATTTTTCCTTTGAGTTATTGAAACTCCATAACCATCTTTCATTAATTCTCTTAACATCTTTAAATTATTAAAATTTATATTGCAAGAAAATAAATAACTATTTATAATTATTATTAATTTTAAATTTTAATAAATGTTTAATAAGAAAAATAATAACTTAAAAAGGAGTAAAACAAGGTTTGATGGAATTGATTTAAATACATTAGGACAAAATTATAATTCTAACTATTATAATTTAAAAAAATCTCAATCAGAAGTATATAAAGAAATTGATAAAACTAATAATTATGAGTCAATAAATAAAAACCACAATATTTTCATTAATCAAGCGAATGACTTACCTATAATAAATGAAACAATAGAAAAAACAGATAAATTTTGTGTAATTTTAAAAAAGAGAATTGATGGATTAAAAAGTATTATTTCATGTTATAATAATGGATTATATGATGATGCAATATTTCAATTAAGTATGTGTAATGATTTAGGTGTAATAAATGATTTTTGTATTTTTGCAATTATTAATAAAGATTTAAATTCAATTCAATTATCAACTGATGATGTTATAAGGTTATTTCCTTTAATATTAAATTTATGTAATTCTAAATATGATATTTATTTTTCAACTGGAATAAATACTTCTTGGATAATACTTAAATTATTTTATGATAGAATAACTTCCGCAAAAAAAAATAAATTTTATAGTGGTATTGACTTAAATAGAGAAGAAAAATTTAAAAAATATGATATCATAATTGATTATTTTTATAGACTAAGAAATTTAGAAAGAATAGATTACAATATGAGGAAAAACATAGAAAATATAAATTTAATTCAATTTTTCGGAGAATTAGAACATTTTATTAAAGAATGTAATTAATTAATATATACTAAAAAATATATTTTTATTAAATATATTTTTTTTCTTTTTTAAATAAAATAATTAATGACTTCTTCAATTGAAGAAATAATAGTATTAGATGATCCAAAAGTAAAATAATTATTTAAATTAAAAAGTTAGAAGAAATTAAAAAATATACATTACCAGAAAATTTAAATGAATTTGATAGAATAACTTATATAATGAAAAAAGGTTATGTATGTCAAAAAGATAATGTAATAAAAAATTTAACTTACTTATATTTCAAAAATTATCCCGATAACTGTACATTTATTTTTAGTGTAATAACCACAATTATGGAAGATATTGAATTATATGATAAATCATCTCAAATATTATTTAGTGAAAGTATTGGTTTATTAGCACAGAAATTTTCAGAAACAAGAAAAGAAAATAAAAAGGATAATTCAAATGAATTAAAAATAATATTAAAACATTTTATGGTAGCAATTTCTACATTAGAAAAATCAATAAGTGATGAATATGTTATTCATTTTAATCAAATTATTGATACATTTTGTATGAACGATTTTAAAATGAATTTAGATAAAGAATTAATAGAATATGCAATTTCTTTAGGAAAATTTGGTCAAAGTTTTCAAAATAAAAAATTCTCTGTATATTTTTGTGTTAGTTTAATTAGAATATCTAAAAAAAGAGAAGAAGATATTTATAATAGAATCTTATTTTTAACTGAAGATACTGAAAGAATTGTAAAATTTGAAATGGCATACCATATTAGATTTATTATTAATCTAAATGATAATAAATTTTGTCAAGATAAAATCACAAATTGTTTAAATTATTTCTTAGAAGATTGTGATATGAATTTTCTTTTAATTACTTTTGAAAGTATTTTTTATTCTAATAATTTAACTAAATTTGATGGTGAATTCTCCTTTAAAGAAAACTTAATTTCTAAAATAAATGAAATCATATCAACAAATGATTTTTCAACATTAACTTATGATTTTAATCTTATTTCTCAAATATTTTTATCAATTTTAAATTATTATTACAACAATGAAAAAGGAGATAAGGATTTATTACAAATAATAAAACAATATTTAAAAAATTTTTTCATCACCAGAGAACTAAAAATATCTACAAATGTAATAGTAAATTTTAAAATTGATTATATATTGAAAAATTTTGATAAAATATGTTTTATTTTTTATAGAGAAAAAGACATTCCATTTTTAAATGAAATTTTTTCAATTTCAATGAAGGACTTTCAAGAAAAAGAAAACATTGATATATTATATGAAATTCTTCATTTAATAATATTAAATATACCAAAAGAATTTTTAACAAATTCTTTTTTTAATAAAATATTATTTTTCCTTGAAGAAGATAGTAATTCTCCAAATAATAATAATAATACTTTATCTCAAATAAATACTACATCAAATTCAGTTAAAGAAATAAATTCAAATATAATGAATTCCCAAAGTAATAGGAAAAAAGAATATAAAGAAATTTGGTTAAATAATTTTGATGTTATAATGAAAAGAATGATAGAAATTGAAAATGAACAATTTATTAAATTTTTTCTGATAAGATTTAATAGTTTTCTAAATATAATTAAAAAAATAAAAGAATGGAGAATTGGTTTAAAATTATTTCATTCTATTCAAATATTACCTAAATATATTATGCTAAATAATATTAAATATCCAAATTATGAAGATTATCTCCATATTTTGTTTATTTTCTCAAAAGAACTTTTAAAAAGTGAAAAAAATATTCTTATAGAAAAAGAAATAACTTTATTATTAGCTGAATTAATTCTTTTTTCAAAAAGTAGAAATGAAATATTAAATTATTTAAAGAATACTTTTTTATTAAATAAATCTTTTTATAGAAGAAGAATATATTGCTTATTTGGTGATTCAGCTTATGAAGTTTTTTCAAAAGAAATAATAAAAAAATATAATATTTATTCTAATTTATTTGAAGATATTCTAATAAATGATATTCCTTTAATGCAAAGTTATATAATAAACATTCTTTTAAAATATGAAATATTTGAATTAGAAATTGTCAATAAAGTAAAATCTATTTTAAATACTCAAAGTAAAAACGATATATTATTAACTATTTCAATTAATCAATATTTAAAAATAAGTTCTATTAATAAAACACAAAAAAATAATAATAAAGAACAATTGAAATTAAAAATAGAAAATAAAGTATTTGAAATAGAAAAAATACAAAAAGAAAAAGAAAAAAAAGATGATAATATATTTAAAAAACCAATACCAAAATCAAAACTAAGTGGAATAGGATATTCAAATAAAAAATGTTCAAAAATTATTCAAAGAATAGAATGTAAAAAAGTTAATAGAAAAACATCAATGAATATAAAAGAACAAGAAAACAAATCAAAAGAAAATTTTTATAATTCATTTAATAATTTTAATTCAAAAACAAATATTCCAAACATTAGAAAAGCTGGAACAAATAATTTTTTAAATAAAAATTATGGAACTTTAAAGCCCTCAAATCCAAAAAAAATTTGATTGTTTTCTTTTTTATAAATATATATATAATTTTTACCTAAAAAATATAGTATGTGAAATTATTTATAAAAATTTATTTGAATGTAATATATTTCTTTATAATAATGATTATGATAATAATTGAATTTTTAGAAATTACAATTTAAATATAAAAAAATATTTCAAAATTTTTTAATAATTTTTTTATTTTTTTTTACTTTGAGAATGCAAATCCTATTTTTATTTTTTTTAATTCTTAAAGTTTTTAGTGAAATAACTTTTCATTTTAAGAAAGTTGATTTTAAAAAAGAATTTAATATAACAAACTTTATTGAATATTTATATAGAAATCAAATTGAAAGTGATATAAATATAGGTAATCCAAATCAAAAAATTCCTTTATTAATTCAACAAAGTACTTTTTGCATTTATATAACGAGTTCTAAATGTGAAGGAAATATAATTAAATTTAATGAAAGTTTATCATCAACATATAACTCATATGATAATAAATTAATTCAATATACATATCAAGATTTTACTTTTGCTTTAAAAAGTTATGATTATTTCATTAAAGAAAAAATAAATTTTGAAAAAATTAACTTTTTACTTGTTTCTCAATATAAATTTAATATAAGTGGAGTTTTAGGATTAAGAATATTTAATGAAGACAAAGACTATAATTTAATATATCAATTAAAAAAAAATAAAATAATAGATTCATATAATTTTTATATAAAATATGAAAATGAAAAAGAAGGTAAATTATATATAGGAAATTTATTAAATGAAAATATCAAATTTACAAAAGAAATTTTAGATAATAAAAATAGATTTGGAATAATTTTTGATAATATTTTTTCAGGTGATAAAGAATTATTATTTTGTTATTCAAAAGGTTTTTTTCAAATTGAAAATGGATTTATTAGAGGAAATAAAGAATATAAAATTGAAGTTGAAAAACATTTTTTTAAAGAACAAATAATTTTAAATAAATGTTATTCTCAATTGTTAATTAATAAATGGAAAGAAGAAAATATTTTTTTTTATTGTAATGATAATGTTGATTTAGCTGAATTTAAGCCTTTAAAATTTTATTTAAAATCAATTAATTTAACTTTCGAATTTAATTCAAAAGATCTTTTTTATAAATATGATAATAAATATTATTTCTTAGTTTATTTTACGAATAAAGAAAATGTAGAATGGATTTTTGGAGAACCTTTTTTTAAAAAATATATTATTGGATTTAATCAAGATAAAAAAGTTATTCAATTTTTAGAAGGAAATTTTGAAAAATCAAATAATTTAAATTATATTAAAAATACAATAATTATAATTTCTATTTTATTTATTATAATATTAATCATATGTATTTATTCAAAAGTAAAAAAAACAAAAATCAAAAATCAAAAAAATAAAAATGAAGAATATTATTCAATTAATTAAATATATTTTAATCTAATAAATTAAAATTAATTAACTTAAAATAAAATATAAATTTATAAATAAAAAAAGATTGTATTATTATTTTCATTTTCATATGAAATAACTATAAATTCTTTTTTTAAACAATTAAAAAAGAAAAAAATTATTATTTTTATAAATCAAAAAAATGAAACTTTCAATCTTTCTTTTTATGCTTATATCATTAATAACATTTTCATTAGAAAATACAAGAGAAGGTTGTAAGTATTATTATGAAAGATGCAAAAATAAATGTCAAAAACATCCTGACAAATTACAATGGTGTAATAATGAATGCAGAAAAGTTTATACTAATTGTTTGAAATTTTGTTGGTAATTATTAAATAACTTATTTATTTTTAATTGACTTTTTTATTCCCATATTAAGATTTATACTTTCAATAAGTTTTTTTTTTAATTTTATTCAAATCAACAATAATATTAAATAAAGAAAAATTGGATTTTTTGAAATTTTTTTTTTCTTTAATCTTTTAATTAAAAATTTAAAATAAAAAAAGAAAATAAAAAAGGATGGTTTTTTATATATTTTTATATCTATTTTTTGTTTTTGATGCATCTATAATACTGTGAAGTGCAAGAACTATCACATACTTGACGGCTAAAACCTTGTTGGTAGGCACATGAATTTTTACATATTAGCAAAACTTGTTCACAAGTTGCTCATTGTTCATTTGAAAATATAAACAATGATATGATTATAAAAAGAAAGTATAAAGGCTTCATTTTTTTTATTTATAAAATTTTTTTATTGGATTGATATTCTTTATTTTTCAACAGGAATTTTCTTTAAATTTAATTAATATTTTAATTAATTTTTCTTTTTTATTTTTCATCAAAATAAAATTATAAAAAAAATGAAGCTTTCAATCATTCTTTTTATATTCTTATCATTATTATCATTTTCATATGAAGAGAGACCACCATGTTATGTAAGGTATAATATATGTAAAAAAACTTGTTATCAGTTAACCCACACAGAACATCGTCCTAAATGTTTGAATCGTTGCGAAGAAGCATATATACAATGTTTGAAAAACCCTAAATAATTTTTGTTCTTAAAAATTTTAAAGTTATTTAAAATATAAAAAAAAAATATTTTCTTTTTTATATTCAACTAAAACAAAATTCACAATTTAATTGCTCAATAATAAAATCATCAATTCCTTTTTTTTCCTAAAAGAAATAATAATTTAATGAAAAATTTATAAAAAAAATGAAAGATGAAAAAGAAGATGACAGAGAATTTTATGAAAAAATGAAAAAAATACAAGCAAAATATTTTGATCAGAAAGAATTAGCAACAATAATAGAAGATTCAAAAATAGATTATTATAAACAATTGGAAAAAAAATTACCAGAAGAGCCAAAAGAAGACGAAGAATATTATTCAATAAGAATAAAAGAAAAAAAAGGTGAAGAAGGATTTTTAAGAAGATTTAGACCTACTGATTCTATTGAAGATATTAAAACTTTTGCAAAATTTAAATTAAGAAAAAATTCTGATATTAATATGTATTCTGAACATGAAGGAAAAGTGTTATATAATACTCATTTATCTATTCAAGATTCAGGTATTGGAAAAAATTGTAATATTGTTATTCATAATGAAGATGATCTTTGAACATTTTTTTTAAGTTTGTATTTAGTTTTTTTAATTTTATTTTCTTAATTTAGAGTCTTTTTTTTTGTTTTTTTTAATGTTGTTTATAAAAGAGTTTTAATTTTTAGAATTATTTTTTCATTTTTTTTATTCAACAAATTAATTTACAAAATTTTTTCTTTATATTTATAAAAATTGTTTTTGTAATTCTAATTATTATTTTGTTTTTTTTATTTTCTAATTATGAGTTTTTCAAGTCATTATAATTATTGTTTTTTAAGAAATAAATAAATCTTATTCAAGTTAATATAATCATCTAATTGTCAAATAAAAAATTCAATTTATTTCAAAAATATAAATATAATTATTTGTTAGAATATGATCTTATCTATTTTAAATCCTTTATCTAATATATATGTTTAAAATTATAAACATTAATTATTCTAAATTATTAAAATGATTATATTTGTGAAAAAAAGTTATCATTCAATTATCATTATAAATGAACGATGAAAATTTTGACTCAGAACAATTCATTAGAGATTTTTCTAAAATTGAAAAAGATTTTGAGACTGAAATAGATTTTATGAAAAATGTTAGTCAAAATAATAATATAATGACTACAAAAGAAGATTCTGATAATAAAAAAAATGATTCTGAAGACAAAGAAAGTTTCAATCAAGAAGATATAGAATTAAATGAGAATTTTATTAATTTTGTTCATAAAATAAATAAATTTATTCAATTTCCAATTCTAAAACATCAATATTTGAAACTTAAATATTTATATTATGAAATTAATAAAAAGAATATTGAAATTAAATATGAAGATTATTGTCGATCAGATATAATATTTTGTAATATAAAACATAAAGTTATAGAATTTATAATTGAAATAATAAAGCATATCATTAATATATTAATTTTGGAAAATAAAATTCCTAAACATTGTAAAATAAGAAAAATTAATGTTCAAATAATGAAAGATGATTCAAAAATTTTCAATGAAATTTTTTTTAATTCAAATATCGAAAAAATTTTGTCAAATAATATTAATAATAAATATTCAAAAGGAAAAGAGAAAAAACACAAAGAACAATACAATAATGTAAATAATATAAAAAAACTTAAAGATAAAAATGGTAATTTTATAACAAATCAATTGGAAAATATTTTTAAAAGTGATTTTCATTATTTTTATAATTTATATATTTATGATAATGTAAATGAAATAAAAGAAAAATTTGGAATCAAAAATATTAAATTTTTGAAGGATTTTTTAAATGATGAAAAATTTAAAAAAAAACATTCTGAAAATGTTGAATTAATAAAATTAAAATATAAAATGATTGCTTTTGGAGAATATAGTTTACATAAAGATTCTAGATTAGTAAAAGAAAAATTTGAAAAAAAAATAAAAAAATTTAAAAATACTTCTTTTTATCTTGATTTAATAAAAGAATATGAAAAAAAATTTGGTGTTTATATTGAAAAATAAAAACAATTAAAAAAAATTTTTAATTTTAATATTTAACTTTAAATTATTAGATTCTTATTTATCAAATTAATTTTTAATTTTCTTGATTTTCATTTAAATTTTCACATAAATCAATCCATTCACAATAAGCATCAATTGGTTCAGTAAAATTTTTTGATTTTGAATTATAATAAATATGACATTTACTACAATTTATATTATAATCTCCTTTTTTCTTATTTATTTTTATTGAAATACAATTTTTTATATTACAAAATGGACAATCAAATATTATAGGAACTTTAGGTTGTTTAAATTTTATTATTTTTCTTTTTATTTTTTTCCTTCCCATTTCTTCTTTTAAGTTAAATTTAATTTTTTTCACTTCTTATTGTAAAAATTTAAGAAGGCAATTTTTAAAATAATATTTATTAAAAAAAATAAAAATTTTTTTTAAAAAAAAATAAAAATTTTTTTAAAAATAAAAATATCTAATAAATTCTTTAAATTATGAAAATTTACTTTTTATATAACCTTCATCAACATTAAAATCATCACTCAATAAAACTATCTTATATAATTGTTCTTTCTCATTATCTTCACAAATATTATTTTCCTTATTATTATTAGTATCATCTTTCTTCTGATTATCATTAAAATTATGAACAGAAATTTTATCTAAATTTTCACAATTTTTAGACATAAAAGGAAGCCAAATATAATTATCAAAATTATCTGTTTTTTTAGCATCAAACTGTAAATTATTTTTATCAATATTTTCTAAGTTAATAAAGTGAAATTTTTCCACGTCACCAGTGAGAAAAGAATGATTTAAAATTTGTTCCCAATTAAATCTTTTTTCAGGATTAAACTGTAATAATCCATTAATAAAAGAGATAATTTCATAAGAGACACACATATTATTAGGATAATTATATATTCCATCAGAATTTCTACTTAAACCATCAAAAGGAGGATCTCCAATTAATAATTGATATGTGATAACTCCTAAAGACCATAAATCTGCTTTTGTATTATAACATCTTTCATTTGAAAATAAATCCGGAGACATTGTTAGTGGAGTTCCACATATTGTTGATGCTACATTTGTTTCTGCTATATTTTTTGATAAACCTAAATCTGCTATTTTTAATGTAAAAGCAGAATTGTCAAAATTTCTTTCTGAATAATTTATTTTTTTATAGTTTTCTTCAGTGTTTTGTATTTCATCAAAATTAATTAATATATTCTCTAATTTGATATCTCTATGTATTATTTTGTGGTCGTGTAAATATTTTAAACCTGAAGATATTTGAGCTATTATTTTTTGTAATGTTTTTTCATTCATTACCTTTTTATTATCTTTTAAATAATTATTATAATCAGATAAATTTCCTCCATTACAATATTCTAATACTAAATTTAAATTATGAGGTGAATCAATAAAATCATATAATTTAATTATATTATTGTTATTTAAATTAGTAAGAAAGTTTATTTCATTTAATAATAATTCTTCTAATTTTTTGTTATTTTTAAATTTCTCTTTTAATATTCTTTTCAAAGCTAAAATTTGATTTGTTTTAACATTTACTACACTATATATTTGTCCATAAGAACCTGAACCTATTTCTTCTATCTTTTTTATATCAGTACTAGATATTTTTTTTTTCGAATTTCCTTCCATTTTTGATTTTTTTATTATTATTTTTTTGTATATATTATATATTATATAATAAAAATAATATTTTTTATATTTGTTTTTAAGAATTAAATGATTTTCTTTGTTTTTATTTTTGGTGTTGATATAATTATACATTCTTGTTTTTTAAAAGTATTTTCATTTGATGAAATATTTTAAATTGTTTAAATATGTTTTTTTATTCTATAACTCTATTTCATTTTTCATTATATTAAAAATTTAATTAAAAATGAATGAATAAAGTTAAATAATAATTTTAATTTTAAAAAACATTTAATATTAAATGAGTTCTTTCAGAAACAAACATTTAGATATAATAAACAAAATAAAAAAAATAGATTTTAATTCAGAAAAAACTAAAAAGATGTTAAAATTTATAGAAGAAAAGAATATAATAGAATATAAAAATAAAGAAAAAAACTTATCAGAAATAAATACAATATATTCTCCTCAAGAAATAATTTCAAAATTTGAAAAATCTTTATTTAATGATATGAAAAATCTTTTAACACATTATAAAGAAAATATAGATAAAGTAAATGAAATATTAATGCATGAAAAAATAATTCAAAATGAATATAAAGAAATAACAAAATCAATTCATGATAATGAAAAAGAAATAAATGAATTTATAGAATTTTATAGTGATTATTTAAAAGATAACAAAGGTATTTTAATAAGAAATGAAATTTTAAAAACTTTTTTAGATAAAATATTAATTACAAAAGAAGAAAAAGATGAATTAAATATTAATGAAGATAATAATAATAAAAATCAAAAAAGAAATTTTTCTCTTATTCTAAAAATGGAAAATTTAAGAGATAATATTGATATTATACAAAAAAATTCTTCTAATTTTTCTAAAACTTTATTATTAAGTGTTAAAGAACATTATAATACTATTGATGAAATGTTACATGAAAAAATTGTAATTTATTTAAAAAATTTTTTTAGATTTAATAAAAAAAATTTTTCAGAAAATGAATTTAAAGAAATTTTAATTCTTTTAAATTATATTAAAGAAAAAGACAAATATGTATCTTTTGTTTTAAATGAATATACTCAAATGAGAAAAAAAGTATGTGAAGAAATTTTAAGAGAAAAATATTTAGTTTTAAATTCCAAAAATTTCGATGAAATTTTTACTAATTTAAATGAAGATTTTATATTTTATTTTATGAAAGAATTTATTTTATTAAATTATTTCTTCATAAATGAAATAAGAGAAAATAATTTATTATTAAAAAATGATATTTTATCTTTATTAAATTATCCTGAAATAGAAAATAAAAATTTAGATGTTGAAAAAATTATGGAATTAATAAGTCAAACTAAAAATATTGATTTTACTTCTTTAATAAGTAATGTTAATACAATATTATTTATTTTTGAAGATTTATTTTTTCAACATACTCAAAAGAAAAAATTAGATTTTTCTGAAATTTATAAAATTACTCTTCTTTCTTATTTTTATACTGAAAAAATAGAATTAATTTTTAAAAAAAATAATCTTTCAAATATTAATTTAAAATTAAGTTCAGTTATTGAAAATTATAAAAAAAATTATTCTTCTTTATTTAAAAAAATTTCAAATGAAAAAATCAGAAAATTACAAAAATTTAAAGAAAATATTTCAAATTATTTTTCAGAAAGTCAAGTTTTAATAACAAATGAAGGAACAATAAATTTAGAAATAATAAATTTAATAGAAGATTATAAAAAAATTTTAACTTTATATGAAAAATATAAAATAATAAATGATGATAAAGATATAGTAAATCCAAATAAACATGATTTATATATTTATTTAATTCATTTTTTTTCTGATAATGAAATTGTAAAAAATGAAAAGAGAATAGAAATATTATTTAAAATCATTAATCTTTTAAATATTTTAAATTCTAATTTTCAAAATGAAAAAAATCAAAAATGTTTAAATGAATTAATTGAAAGAACTGTTAAATTAATAATTGAAAATGTTTTATCTATTGTTAAATTTGAAGAAGGATTAAAAGAAAGTATTTCTCATGATCAAACAATTAATTTAGTTGAACATTTAATGGAAAAAGTACAATTAAATTTAATGAACATTAATTATATTCAAGAATTCATTGTAAAAGAAAATATAAAAGAAAAATTAAAAAAAGAAATATTAACAATTTACAATAAAGTAAATGAAAACAATAAAATAAATTTAGTAACATTAACAGAAGAAGAATTAAAAAATTATTTAGATATTATTTAAAATAAAAAAAAATTTTAATTTCAAAAATAAAAAAAAATAAAAATAAAAAATGAGTCGTATCCCAAAACGTAAGCCTCGTCGTTTAGATAATGTGGAAGGAGAAGACAATTCGAATTTGAATCCATTAACAAATCAGAATGAAATTCCAATAAATAGAAACAACGAAATAGAAGATTCTCGTCCTCAATTAAATCAAAATAATGACAATCTAGAAAACAATTCTCCTACATTTATTTTTGATGAATTAGACCGTAGAAATTTACGTAATAAAATGCATCACCGTCACAAAGCAGATGGAGCAGTTAATATTAATGTAGAAGAAGATGATTTAAAAAATGATAATTATGATTTATATGAAAATAGAGAAATAAATTTTGAAAAACCAAAAATAAATGAAAATATTCCTAAAGAAAATACAGAATATTATATAGAAAGTCTTCATCATGATGAATTTTTAAAAATAATTCAAGCATCAGCAAAAGAAGAAGAAAAAAAAGATAAAGGTAAAATTCCAATATTAAAGCCATCATTAAAGGAAGAATCATATCAACAAAAAAATGTAGTAGAGGAAGAACCAGAAATGACGAATTTGAAAGGTGCCAAAAAATTAAAAAAAAGAAAGCCATTGACAAATATAGAATTAAGAGAATTAACAGAAAAAAAGCTTTTTCAAAAATTTGATGATGAATTAACACAAGTAATAACAAAGACAATGTCGAAAGTAACATTAATATTTTTATTTGCACAAGGTATTTTAGCAGGAATGGGTTTATTACATATAATAATATTAACAAGTATGGAAAATTGGGTAAATTTTAGAAGAACTCATGGAAATATGGTAATGATAATGTTTAATATTTTTCATACTTTAAGTTTTGCTTCTATTGTTGGAAATGGAATTAAATTTATTTCTGCTTATCAAAAATATAATTTAATTAGAAATAAATTTAATAGAGATTCTATTTCTATTTTCACAAGATTAAAAAAAAAAATGTATTTTTCTGCTGTTTTACTCATTTTCTTTGTTTTTGTTTTTGGATTTGAAGTTTTTTTAGTCACAAGAGTTCAAAGATTAAATTATATTGGTTGTGTTGAAAATGATGAATTTTATGAACATATTGCTGATGAAAAATTTTTTAAAGGTTATAGAAATATTCATTATATTGTAGATATTTTAGTCATTCTTTTATTTATTCTTAATGTATTTGATGTTAATGTTGAACCTGAAGAAGAAAAAATCATTCAACCTAAAGTTGAAGTTAATTATTATTTAGGAGAACAAGATGATACTAATGATGATGGAATTTAATTATTTTCATTTTTTTTTTTTCAAATTTTATTTAAAAGTTTTTTAAGTTTTTATTTTAAAAAAAAAAATAAATATTTTTTCACTTATATTTTTAAATAGCTTGTTCTTTTATTTTTCTTTCTTCTTCTTCATCATTTTCAATATTGTTATCTGAAATATGAATAGAATTTTCTACAGCATGAGGTAAAACAAAATTTCCAATATTATTCTCATTTTGAACATTGCTTGCTTTAATATAATCATCAAAAATAATTTGTTTAAATTTAAATCTATGATCATCATTTTCTAAATCGATGAAATTATTTTTAAAATAATTTTTTATCATTTTTTCATAATCTTCTTCTTTAAAATTTGAATTTTCTAAATAAAACATTTTTTCTAATTTTGTTTTAAAAACTTTAGGTGTAATAACTCCATATATTTCGTTAATAAAATCTAATAAATAATCTAATTTTTCATCATCTGTAAAAGAATCTTTGAAAATTCTTGCTTTATCTAAATATTTATTTGTTACATAGTCTTGATTATTATTCATAAAATCAAAATATTTTACTTCTTCTGGATCTTTAAATTTCAGTAAATCTTTTATTTTTTCTATTGGTTGATTTTTATATTCTTTTGGAAAATCTTTTATATCATTTTTTTCTTTTTGATAATGAGGTAATTCTTTATGAACTCTTTCTTTATATGTTTGATAATTTATATCATCATATTTACTCATTTTTTTATTTCAATATTATAAATTAAGATTGTAATAAATTATTTTTTTTAATTTAATATTTTTTTAATAAAATTCTATTTTTTTAATATACCTTATAATTCGGGGATTTTATCATATTATTTATTAAAATATAATCTAAGGAAATTCCAAAAATAATGTTTATAGGGTTTTTAAAAAAATAATATCCAAAATTTTCTCCTTTATTTTCATTATTATAATCATTAATTATAAGCATTAATAATAAATAACATGGTAAAAAATATCTTACTTCAACATATCCTTCACATATTGAAGAAAGACAAGAACAAATAAACCAAGAAAATATTTTCGAATTCAAAAACAAATTAAAATCATCTGAAATTATTGCTCCCATTAGAATAGATAAATATATAAGTAAAATATTCTTATTTCTTTCATTACAAAAAAAAATTAAATAATAATAATCATTATAATGTTTTTCTATCCTTAGTGAGTCACAGCCTTTATAATTTTTAAATAAACTTAATATAAAAATTATATATATAATTGATGAAAAAAGAATCCATTTAATAATTTTTTTCATATTTTTTATTTTTGTGAGCATTTCAAATATTTTTAAATTGAAATAAGGAAAATGAACAATAAAATAAAAACAAAAATGAATAATTTGTGCCGAATGAAATCTTAAAGGATGATGTATTTTAGACCCTAATACAAAACTTTTTCCATTTAAAAAATAAAATATAATCATACTTAAATCTAAAATTAAAACATAAATAAATTTCTTAATTATATTTAAGATTTTATTAATTTGATTTTTAATATCAAAATTAATATAATATATTAATTGGAAAACTTCAATTAAAGGTAAATAATTAATCCAAATTATATTAGTTTGTCTCATTAATATCATAAATAAACTAATAATAAACAAATTTATTTGATTTGTTTTTTTATAATTTGAAAAAAAATAAAAAATAACAAGAAATAAAAGAGAAGTATTTTCAGTGTAAATTAAAAAGCAATATAAAAATCTAATAGGTAAAAAAGCAATAGTAAAAATAAAATAAATTGATTTAATTTTAAAATAAGTTAAAATAAATAAGGTTAATAAAGAAAAAAAAATTGCCATAATTCTCCCATCAAATAAAAAAATTAGATATTCATTATAATTTAAATTATCAATATATTTTTTTCTTAAAACTTTATCTTTTATATTAATATATCCTCTATTAATTATTCTTTGATAAATTTGAGTTAAAAAAAATGTCCCTGGAAATGTTGTTAAACTTTTAGTATGAGCTAAAAAAAGATTATTTCTATAATATATTGTTTGATTTAAATGATATGGTTCATCACATTGTGGAATAAGTGAATTTTTAATATTTAAATAATAAAATACTAAAATATATGATATTGAAATTATTATAAACGATTTCTTTTTTGTTGATGATGATATTTCTTTCATTTCTTTTTTCTCTATCATTCAATTAATTAATAATAATATTATTGTAGATTTTAAAATTTTTCTATAATCTTTATGGGGAATTAATACAAGATTATTTTTTTTAATATAATTAAATCAATAAATAAATAATTATTATTCTAATATTAAATATATTTTTTAATATATATATATTTATAACAAAATAATCTAATATAGATTTTAATTATTTTTTCCTTTTTTTTCTATAATAGACATTAAAATTTTTTCAAAAATAAAATCAATTTTTTCAATTTGATATTTCAAATTATAAATTCTATCATTTTTTCTTTGTAAAATAGAAACTTTTTTATCATTCTTTTTAAAAAAATTAGTTGGATTTTTTAAATTTTCAGATAATCCTTTTAAATTTTGTAACATTCTATCAATATTTCCTCCTTTATTTCCTTTATTAGTTTTTTTTCCTTTATTATTTTTTCCTAAATTTTTATGAGTAAAATTATTTTGAATATTAACATTAAAATTTAAATTATAATTATTAATTTGTTTATGAGAATAATCTCTATTTATTTTATGACTCTTATTACTAAAAGTTCTGTGATATAGATTTTCATTTTTTTTATTTCTTTCTGAATTATTATTATCATTATTATCAATTTTAAAGTTAATTATTGGTAAATGAAATGAATCTGAATTTCTCAAATTATTTGATTTTTTTGTTTTAATTCTATATGGACTTAATTTTACATATTTATGAGGAATAAATTTTATTGGAGTAGAACCTCTTCGATTATTATTTGTTTGTATTTTTTCACTTTTAAAAGAAAGTATTGAAGTTCCAAATGTTTTTGGATCTTTGTGATTAGCTAAAAAAAAAGAATTCCTTTTATCTGGTAAAGCTTGAATTTTTGAATTTATAGTATTTTCTTTTGAAATAAAAGAATAATCATTTGTTTTATTATTATCATTATCATTTTTAATTCTAGTAAGAATAGAACTACTCTTACATTTATTATAATTATAATATTCATTATCTTCATTATCATTTTTTAAACTATAAACAGTATCATTTTCTTCATGAATAATAGTTAATTTATTATCAATATTTTTAATTTTCTTATCTTTATTTTCATTATAAGTTTCATATAAAGTTAAATTATCTATATCAGCTTGACTTTCGGCTTTTTCAAACATTACTTTAGCTTTCATTTCAATTCTAATTGTATTTCTCCAAGATAAATTTAATATTTTTTCTATTTCTTTTGGGTAATCTTCATATAAAATAATAAAATCACTTTTTTTAAAATAAAATAATTCACAATATCTTGAATAACCAACAACATCAAATGGCATTGGTAAATTTGAAATCATATAAATTTCACCAAAATGTTCTTTTTCTCTTATTTTTAATATTTTTATCATTTTTTCAAAATTGGTTTCTTTTTGAATTTGTAAAATACCTTTTTTAACCATATAAAATTCATCTACTATATCTTCATTTTGAATTAAATATTCTCCTTTAATTAAATTTAATTCTTTTAAAAATAAAACTGCAGTAAATTTAAATTCATTTGATTTTCCTTTAAAGAAATTTAAATGATTTAAATTTTCACCATGAATTTCACATAATAAAATAGATTTATAATAATTAGGTAAAGAATCCATTAATAAATGATTATCTTTACTATTAATAACAGAAGTATATTTTAAATATCTTAAGACTTTATGAAATAAAATATTAGGAATACGATATTTATCTCTTAAATCATTGAGTAAATAAATATTTTTATTAAAATTTTTTTCTCTAATTTGAACATCTTCAAATAAAGAAGATAAAATAGATATTACCATAGAATATAAACAACCTCCAATAATCATTAATATTATACAATATAATCTTTCATATTCTGAAACTGGAGTAATATCTCCATAACCAACAGTTATTATTGTGGTTAAAGAATAATAAAATCCAGTTATATATTTTGAACTTTTTGAATTATCTTCTAAATTTTGTGTTGTCCAATTTGGATAATAAAATTTTCCTAATAATATAAATATGCATGTTGATATGTGTAATAATAATAAAAGTCCGACGAAAAATTCTATAAATGAATATATTGGATTATGAACACTTAATGATTTTATTATATGTAAATTAATTATTAATTGATCATAAAACATTTCAGAATCTTTTTCTTCATATGTAAATTCATATAATTTTAGTATTCTAATTATTGGAATTATTTTATATAAAGAATTTGTATTATAATAAATTGAAGTATAAGGAAAAGAAATGATTAAATTTTTAACAAATTTATTAGTCATGTAATTATAAGCACATAAAGATAAATTTTTAACAATTTTACCTTCTTCATCATAATAACCAATAAAAAATCCAATAAAAAAATCAATAATAAAGATAATATCAATAAATATAATAAAAGATTTAGATAAATAATAATCAAAAGCAAAAGAAAGAGGATAAATAATAATAAAAAAAAAAATAAGAATAAAAATAAAACTTTGAAATAAAACATAATATTCATTTGTAATTTTAATAATATATTTTTCAGTAGAATCAACATCAATTATTAAATCATCAGATTCTTCACTATCACTTAATTTGTTTTGTCTAAATAATTTTCTATATCCTCCATTTTTATATATAATATCTTTACTTATATCACAACAATAATATTTTTTTATTAATTTATTGTATATTTTTTTTTTTCTTTTTTTTCATCTATTAAAGAATTATTCATATCATTTAAAAAAAGATTTGTTGAATTTGAAGAATCAAAAACTGAACTTCCTTTTGTTATTGAACTATGAAAATTTTTTTTTTTTATATTTTTTAATACATTATTTGAAAACTCTTTATTTACTGTAGTTTTTATTATTACACTTTTTTTTTTTTCTCCTAATAATTTTTGAAGGTGATTTTTTATATCTAATGGTTTTTTTGATGATGGAAGCCTTAAATTTGTTCTTAAATATTTTGAAATATAATCTGATTCTTGATTTAAAATATTTTCTGATATATCAAAACATGATAAGATTGAATTTTTTTTCAATAGTTTTGGGAAAGCAATTTTACTTGAATCATTATCTGAATCTAATAAAGATCTTTTTTTTTCAATTCTTTCTAATATTTCTTCTGATTTTATCGAATTAAAACTAACATTTTTTGGTTTCTGAAGAGTATAAGACAATTCAATTTTTTTTGTGTTCTTCAAAGATGAATTATTCATTTAATTTTTTAAAACATATAAAAAAAAATATGAAAAATTCCAAAAAAAGAATAAAAAAAAAAAAATATAATAAAAAAAAAATTAATATTTTCCTTTATTTTTAATATTCTTATAAATGATTTGTTTATCTACAAGTTCTCCATCAACATTAGTGTTTAAATGAATATTAATCTTATCATTTTCACTATCTTTCCTATTTTCACTACTATCATTTTCTCTAATATAATCTTCTTTCCTTAAATGTAAATAAGATTTATTACTAGAAAAAAATAATAACCTACAAGAATGATATCCACAAAATAAACTAAAAGGATTAAACCCAGGGAATTTTTTCCATTTTTTTTTAAAATATTCATAGAAAGTAGTATTAGTGAAAATTAACCATGAATGTAAAAGACATAATTTTCCAAGAAAGAAGACAATAAAGCAAACATCAAAAAAGATAACAAAAGAGAAAGAAATATAAATCAATAAATTAAATTTTTTAACTTTCTTCTTACTTTGAAAAACAATAAAATAAATTGAACAACCGATTTGAAAAATTCCATTTACAATGAGTGAAGAAACTAAAAAATAAAAAAATTTATGATTTCTAACTCCAATACAATTACCTAACCAAATGCAATGATGATCGAATCTTCTGACACAATTATCACAAGTAGCACAATGAGAACATCTTGGAGGACGAAATAAATTACAAGTAAAGCAAAAATTTATTTGATGAATATGACCATTTATTACTTGTCTTATAATATTTCTTCGAGGAGAATAAAAATCAGATTCCATTTGTCTTTCTAATATTCCAGGATCTGTAAATCCTCCTCTAAATACTGAATATGTTGTTAATATGTATATTAGAGAGGATATTATTATTGGTGGCAAACTCTTTTTGTATTCTTCTTCAATCTAAAAAATTTTTTTTTTAATTGTTTTTAATATTTTTTTTTTTACTTTTATGTTTATTGCTATAAATATCGAGAATGGTAATGAAAATAAAAGGAAAGAAAAAAATACGTTGTAATATTTGTAACCTGATATTATTCTCTTACAACACCATGTTTTGTTGTTTCCTATGGTGAATTGGAAATCTACTTCTTCTATCTAATTTTCAGAAATGTTATATAATTTTATTTGCTTTTTTTACTTTTCTCTTTGTTTCCATTTATTTATTTTTTTTTTATTTTTAATATTTTTTATATAATTTTGTCTTTTTTTGATTATTTGATGTAAAATATTTATTTTTTTTAAATGGAAAGAATTATATTATATTTATTAATTATTTTCTATTTATATGCTTTTTAAATGTTATCAATTTCAAATTATAAAATTCCAAATAAATATACAATGTATTTTCTATAATACATATAAAATTATATATTTTTATTTTGAAGGATTATCATAATTGCTTTTAATTAATATTCTATTATTTCTATTAGAAAAAGAAACTTGAGAAATTTGAGAGATACTATCTTTTTTATTAGATAGATTTAAAGAACTTCTAAAAGAAGAATTTTTATAATAATTTCCAGAAGAAGATTTTTTTTTTTCCAGACCTCTTGAAATATAAATTACAGGAGAACAATTCATTATATTATCTTCAATTACTTTAAATTCCTTGTTATATATGTTTTTATTTAATTTTAAATTTCCGGATTTTTTCTTTTTCTTTTCTAACTTTAAATTATTTTGTGTTTTATAATTTGGATTTTGATAAAATGAATTTGAATGAGTTTTAAATCTAATTTTTTTTCTATTTATTATATTAATCAAATTTTGAGCTTTTTGTCTAAGAAATTTTATCGAAATATTTGTTTTATCCTCTTTTAAAATATTATTTAAAATATTTTCTTTTGGAGTTTTATAAAAACTAAATAAAGAAAGATTAGGAGTTGAGTTTTTATATTCATTTATATTTTTATTACTATTTAGTAGATTATAAAAAGTTTGATTTTTTTTTTCTGAAATTAACACTTTATTTATTTTTTTAAATACTTCCATATAAGGACTATACATTTCCATTTTTGAAATTTGAGAATCATCATAAAATTTCCTTTGATTTTCTATTCTTTCTACAATTGAATATTCATATGTATTTTCTTTTATTTCAATGTTACTATATAAATTATATAAATTTTTAGGAGATATTGTATTTATTAAAGTTTTTGATTCTGTAAATTTATATATTTCAGATTGTGCTTTTAATAAAAGTTTAGTTCTAACTTCATTTGCTTTTTTATTATAAGACATTTTTATAATTTATTTTATTTAATTAAAATTAATTAAAATATATTATTAATGTAAAATAAATATAAACAAAAAAATGTATTAAAAAACAATAATAAATATTTTTTATTTTTGATAATGTTCTTCTAAATGTGAATCAAAATTTTGTTTTTGAATACTACATTTACAAATACCACATTCGACATTAACATAATTACATAAATATATAATATGATTTTTTAACTCTTGAAAATTTCCTAAAAATTGACAAGGATAATAAGGACATTTAAATTTATTATATTTGCAATTTTCTTCATGTTTAATTATATCCCAATAATTAGAAATTAAATCACATTCAGGATAATTTACACATTTTAATTTAATTAAATTTAATAATTTTTTTGTTGTTGAACATGCTTCTATTAATTTAAAATTTTCACATTTTAAAGGACATCTTATATTTAATTTTAACCATTCATTTATGCAATTTTTGCAAAATAAACTTCCACATATTTCACATTCATATGGTTTATATATTATTTCTAAACAAATTGAGCATTTTATTAAATCTATTATTATTTTTATTTCATTATAATTTATTATTCTTTCTTTTGTAATTATATTTTTTTTATATAGATATTGAGACATCTTTTTTTTACTTCTTTAAAAAACAATTAAAAAATTTTATTAAAAATTTTTTATTTAAAAAAATTCATATTTTAAATTTCTTTTCTTCATTTTCGTTTCCAAAATTAGAACTTAACTCAATAGATTTATTATTATCATCTTTAGAATCTTTTCCTTCACTTCTTCTCGGAGAGCTCATTTGACTAGAATTAACACTATTAAAATCATTTATAACAAAATTAATTTTTGTATTTTGTTGTTCTAACATAATTTGTCTATCAATATAATCTAAATGTAACAAATAATTTTTTAAACCTAAAATTTCACATAACATATTTCTTTTTTGTTTGGCTTCTTTATTATTATACCAACATCTACAAAATCTATTAGCAAACCAAATATAATAAGAAGTATATTTTTCTTTATGAGAAATTTTATTTTTCAATTTTGAAGTATCAGAAATTTGTATATTATTACTATTAGTATTATTTTGATTTAAAGAATAAGAAGTTTCAATAATTGCTTTTTTTTCATCTAAATATTTATTCTTTCTAGTAACAATTAAATTATATAAAGTTGTTTCATATAAATAACTAGTCCAAAATTTACAAGACATTTTCATTAAAGTTATTATTTTCATTATTCCTCCTAATTTAGCTAAACATTCTAATAATTTATATTTTTGAATTGTAATTAAAATTATTTGTTCACTATTTTTATTTTCTAAATTTATTTCTAAAGAATAACCTTTAAAATCTTGATTTTTAATAGTTAAATTTGGATTTTTTAAAACAACATAAGCTTCATAATTTTTTTTATTAACATATAAATTACTATCATCTTCAACAATAACAAATTTAGTATCCATTGAATAAGAAGAATATTCATTTTTTTCTATTGTGAAAGAAAAGTCATTTTCATGATTTGTTTTTTGTAAATTTCCACTTCTATCAACAGAATAAATAGGAGTATTAAAAGAAAAAGTAAAATCATTTTTAGGATAATTTCTATAAAAATAATTTTCATATTCATCATTACAATTAATTTTATCTTCTTCATCTTCCCAAATTGAAAATTCATATTTTTTTATTTCTTTACAAGACATTATTTTTAAAACTGAAAATTCTTTTTCTTTAAAAACATCGCTAATAGGAATTTTAAATTGAAAATCAAATTGCATATTATTTACTTTTATAAATTTAGCAACTCTTAAATTATCTAAATAATCAAATTCATTTTTTTCATAAAAAGCAACTCTAAAATATTTTCCAAATTCATTTAATTGAGTAAAATCTTCATTATTATCAATTCTTAATTTTCCTTTAATATCAAAATATTCTAAATAAGCAAATTTTTTGTTAATATAAAAAACAATATTTGAATTTATTATTGGTTTTTGAAGAAAAAAATTTACTAAAGTTGTAATTGCAATTGTAAACATTAAAGTGAAACTTGTTACTGAAAGTAATCCTCCAAAAACTGTTTTATGAACTGTACTTGTTTTATAATAAAATGTCACTGGTTTACCATTTAAATCCCAACCTTTTATTAGATCAAACATTTTTTATTTATTTTATTTTTCAAAAAATATTTTTATTTATTTTTATGGGTTGTTCTAGTGCTAAAACATTAGAAAGCACAAATAAAAAAGAAATAAATAAGGAAATTATAAAAGATGAGAATAATGATTCTCCAAAAGAAAATTTAAATAATAATATTAATATCATACCTCAAAATCCTATTTCTCAAGTTGATGAAATATTATCAATAAATAAAAATATGAATACTATAGAAGAGGATAATCAAACAAATGATCTTTTATCTTTGAATGAAAATTTAACAAATAAAGAAAATAATCTAATAATAAATAATAATGATAATTTAAATAATGGAAAAACAATAAAACAATTGAATGATATAAATACATTTGGAGAATTAAACTTAGATAAAAGTGAAGATAATAATTCTTTTTTAGAAAATAATACATTGATATCAATGAATTCATCATTTTATGAAAATGAAAAGGAAAATTTAAATGAAATATATAATATAAAAGAAGAAATATCAAATTCAAATTTAACAATATTAAATGTTGTGGTAAATGCAAATAGATATGAAGCAATGTATCCAATTTGGATTGAAAAAAATAAGGAAATTACATTTAATGTAAGTGGAAAATGGAAAATTGATAATATCAAAGAATGTTCTTCAATTGGAATTAATCAATTTGGAAATGAAATTAATACTAATTTTAGTGATAATAATAATAATAATTTTAATAATGGTGCTTTAATTGGAAGACTATTTAATGAAAAACCTTTTGTTATTTATGATAATTTAAAATATTTAAGTCATAATTCAAGTCCTCTTTTTTTAAAAATGAATATTACTAGTCTATTTAATAAAATTTTACCAAGTGGAAAATTATTTCTTAAAATTACAGGTGCTCAAAATATTGATTCTTTTGATAAAATAGATGAAATGATTGGATGGGAAAAACATTTAAAAGAAATTGAATTTAATAATAATGAAAACAATTTATTTGTTAAATTATCTTACTTAGATAAAGAAACTATTATATTTTTTAATAAAATTAGATTTAATTCAAGTTTATTTGCTATTCAATATTTAAATAATATTGAAAATTTAACTCAAGCTACTCAAAAATTATATAAATTTATGATTGATCAAAATAAAAAAATGGAAAAGTTTAAAGTTAATTTTAGTATAATGAAATTAATTGAAAATTTTTATAAACCTTTTTTTGGAAGGAATAAATTAAAAAATAAAAATAATTCTATTTTAAATTCTTCTCAAGATTTAGAAAATTATTTAATTGAAAATTTTCAAAAAGAAAAAAAAATTAAAGTTATTATTATAAAACATGAATGTAATAAACCAATGTCACTTTGTATTAAATTTCTTTTAAATGAAGAAATTAGAAATGAAATTTTCAATGAAGAAAATAAAGAAATTTCTTTATTAACATTAAGAACAAGGAAAAGACAAAAAATTGGATTTTTCAGTTTTATTGTTTTCAGTAATGAAGAAGGAAATAAAGATATTAATTTTATAAAAGAAAAAATAAAAATTTCTTATTCACCATCTTATACAAACATAAATAAATCAACAAAGACAAATTTAGAAATTATTAATGAAGAAAAAATAAGAAAAGAAAAAAAAAAATTATCTATAAGATTTAAAATTAAAAAAGATTTGGAAGATAATAAAAGTAATTATAGTAATTATAGTAATAAATCAAGTAAAAACAATTTTAATGAAATGCAAAAAGAAGAAATGAATAAAACTGTTTATAAATCCGATGATGAAGGAAATATTAGAAAAAAAAGTAATGATGCTGAAGATGATGAAGAAGATGAATAATTTAATCATATTTTATATATAAATCATGGCATAATAAAAAAAAAAGAATATTTTGATTTTTAATTTTTAATTATAAATAATAGAATTAAAGCAAGAAATTTTATATTAAAATTTTTAATTTATTTCTAAATCTTTTTCATTTTTATTTTCAAATTCTTCTTTTTAGAATTTTCTATATTATATTTTATACAAAATATTATTGTCCAATTAATAATAGAAATTAAATAATTTCCATACAAATATTTTGAAATCAAATTATACATTTAAGCTAAATCTATTTAAAATAATATATGAATAATTCATTTTTATATATAATTTAATTAAAAAAACTTTGAAAAGTACTTTCAATAAAATCTCCAACATCTTTTTTTTTATACATATCATTTAATAAAATACCTAAATTCAATAATTCTTCATCATTTTCATTTCTTTTATTATAAGGACTAATAGGAATTCCATTTCTAAAATTTAATCCAAAATTTAAAGCAGAAGAATCAACAATAATAATATCATTAATATTAACACCATTAATAATTCTTAAATCTTTAAAAAAAATATTTTCTCCATTATAATTAATTTTAAAGCATTTATCTCTATATAATTTTAATATAAAAATATTATTTGAATCTTCAATAGAATCAAGTAAATAATCAGCATAAAATTTTTCACATGAAGTATAAATACAAATAAAATAATTATCTTTTATCATATTTATCATTTCTTTAAAATGAGGTCTTATATCAATTCCTAGATTTACATAAAATCCAGAAGGAATTTTTATTTTTATTATTTTATCATAATTTAAATAATCTTCTTGTTCAGAATGTAATAAAACATTTTCTATATCAAAAAAAACTATTCTTTTTAAACCATTTTTATTTCCTATTTTATATACATATGGAAATGTTATTTTATTATCAAAATTAAATTGAAAATTCTTTATTTTATCAAATATTTCTTTCATTGTTTTTTTCGAAAATTTCTTTGATTGAACATTTGAATAAGGATTTAAATTTAAATTAATTGATAATATTGGCTTTATTAAATCTGTAAATGAAGTTGGCTTATTTTTCATTTTATTAATTGTTGTTAAAGCATTAATATTATCATTTTCTATTGCTACACTTTGAAATTTATGTAAAAAAGAAGACATTATTTTCATTGTTTTTGTATGTTTATCTTTCCTTCTGTTTTTTGATATTTTATTATATGGATTTGAGTGGCTTCCTGTTGGAGTAAATAATATTTTTTTCGTTTGAGATTTTACTGAATGTCTTATTTGAACTAAAGGAGAATTATAATTTGAGACATAGATTTCATTATCACTGTCAAACATTTATTTTAAAAATTTTTTATATTCTTTTTTAATAAATTCAAAAATCACAAACAAGAAAAAAATAATATATTTTTAATAATTTTAATAAAATTATAATTACTATAATATCAAAACAAAAAAAAGAAAGAAAAAAACTATAATACTTAAAAACCCAATTCAAAAGCCTAAAAAATCGAATAATAACCTTATCAATAATAATATTGAAAAAAGTGTTAATTCTAAATTAAATACTTTCATTAGAATTAAAATCTAAATTATTTTTATTGTCATTATCATTATCATCTTCTCTTAAATTGAAAATTTGAACATCTTGAGTTTCTCCTCCATTAATTTTATCGAATTTAACTTCATAAAATTTTCCATTTCCATCAGCAGAAACAACAAAAATTTCTTCATTAGGACCAAAAACACAAAAACTTTTAAAATCTCCACTTTTAAAACAAGCAAAACTTCTAGGAGTAATAAGAACTTTTTTAGGTAATCTTATTAATCTTTTTAATCCAGAAAAAATACCATCATCTTTTTTTCTTCCTGAAGTATCTTCTTTCCAATCTTTAATTAAATTAAATATATGAAGAGTTCCTCTATCACTAGTACAACAAAAAAAATCATTAGTAGGTGAAAAATCTAAAGAATATATTTTTGCCTTTTCTGTTCCTCTTCTAAATTCATGTGTCATTTCTTCAGAATCTAATTTAAATATTCTTATTAATGTTCCATTATCTGATGCTGTTGATAAAAAATTACCATTTTCACTTAATGTTAAACATGCTATTTGAGATACGTGAGTTAATATTTTTAATTCTTTTCTTTCTTCTATTTCATTTTCAAATTGAATCACATTCACATATCCTAATTCTTGATTTGGAAATGCAAATATCGTTTTTCTTCTATTTTTACATAAGGTAAATACTCCGTTTTCATTGTTATTATATGTTTCAAATTTTTCTTTGTTTGTTAATGTTTTTGTATAAAATACAAAAACGTGATCTATTGTTATTACAAATAAATAATCAGAATTTACTTTTATATTTAATATTGGGTTATTTAATTTTATTTCTCCTATTGATTTTCTTTGTGAATCATCCCATAATATTACTTTATTATTTGGATAATTTACATTTTTTCCATCTCCCACAAATATTAAAAGATTACTATGGTCTATTATTTCTATTAAAAGAACACCAAAATCTAATTTTTGATTTGTTACTTGCTCAAATGGCTTTATGTTATATATGTAAAATCCACTTTCTGTACCAAATGCAAACATAAATTTATCTGAAGTAAAAGATACTGTGTTTATTTGAGTCATCGAATGATTTTCCATTTTTTTCTAAATATTGTTTTTTTTTTTTTTTATTTATTGATTAATTTATTATCAAAATTTAACACTTGTATTATTTTATTATAGAATAGAAAAATATTTAAATAAACAGTATAAAACAAAAAAAATTTAAAAAAGATTAAAAAAATAATTTAAACAAATATGAAAATAGGAGTAAAAAACCATTTAAATAAAATTAAAAATAAACAACCAAAACAAACACAACAAAATTCAATAATGAAAGTAGAATATGATCAAATAAGTACATTTAGAAATACATTAGCAATACCGATGCAAAAAAATTCAAATTATAAAACATCGAAAAATTCTCCTGATAGATTTTTTATAGAAAAAATAAAAAAAAATAAAATCAGTCCTCCAAGTATAAATATAGAATTAAATAGAATAAACCAAAATTCAAATTTAATTTATAAAACAAGATCGAATGAAAAAAATAGTGACAAATTACTAAAAAGAAAAATAATAAAATTAAAAGAAAAAAAATCAATAACAATGGGAAATACATTAATAAATAATAGTACAAATTTAACAAATACTTCAATTAATAATAATAATAATTTCACATCTTCAAATTTAAATAATTATGTACCTCATTCAAATTTTAATAAAAAAATAAAAAGTAAAATTACTTTAGATACATTTCCTAAAAATATTTTATTTAATAATTTCCAAAAAAGAGAAAATTCTATTTTAGAAGATGAAGAAAAAAATTCTATAATTCATTCAAATAGAGAAAATTATTTAGTTCCTAAATATTTGTCTTCTTCAACAAATAAACATAAATCAATAATTAAAAATTTTAATACTCTTCAAAATAAACCAAATAATTTAATTTTACAAAGTCATTTGAAAAATAATCAAATATTCAATCATTTAAATTCAATTTATAAATTAAATAATAAATCTATTAAATATAAATTAAATGTTCAAAATAAAACTACTTTTCAAACTCAAAGTAATTCAAGAAAAAATTCTGTTGAAAATAATAATGTTTGTAATATAAGTAATAATAATAGTAATATTAATATTCATTTAAAAAATAAAATTAATAATTTTATTGAATCAAGTCCTTTGAGTCAAAGATTAGAATATAAAAATTTTGAAAATATTATTAAACCTTATAATCAAAAATCTTCAATTGGAATTAATAAAATTCAAATAAGTGATTCTACAAAAATGAAATTAAATTCAATTTCAAATTCAAAAGAACCTTCAAAAAATAATTCAAAAGAAAATATTTTTATTAAAAATAAAATTTCAGAAAAGAAAATTGTGGTTTTAGAAAAATTAGATGATAAAAATATAAATCCAAAATTAAAAAAATTAGATAAAATAAGTTTTAGTGAAAAAAATACTTCAACAAAAGGGAAAATATTAGTATCAACAAATAGTGTAAAAAATAATGTAATAAATATAAGTGAAATAAAAAAAAATGAAAGTGAAATATCAGAAAAGAATAAAAATGATTATTCGGAAATAATAAAAATTCCATCATCAATAAAAGTAAACAAATCAAATAAATCAAAACCAAAAATAAATGAAAAAAAAGAACAAAAAGAAAATTCGAAAATATTAAAAAACTCAGATTCAAATTCAAAAGAAAAAAATGAAATTCCAGATCGTGATATAGAATCAGAAGAAAATTTAAAAGACAATTTACTTAATTATTTAAATTCAAATGTAGATAATAATAATAATAATAATATAAATGAATCAATGGATTCCACTCAAAGTACAACAAAAGAAAAATATATTTTATATTCAAAAGATAAAGATATAATATCTTCATATATTAAAGAATACTTTAATAAAAATGGAATTTATCCTTCAACAAAAATGAAATTTTATAAATATGGTAGATTATTAGGAAAAGGAGCTTTTGGAAAAGTAAATTTATCACTTCATACTTTAACAGGAAGATTAGTAGCAATAAAATCAATAAATAAAAGTAAAATAATAACAGAACGTCAAAAATCAAAAATTCAAATAGAAACATCAATAATGAAAACATTATCATCTTCACATTATATAGTAAAATTTTTTGAAACATATGAAACTCAAAAGCATATATGTATAGTAATGGAATATATATGTGCAGGAGATTTATTATCATATATAAGAAAAAGAAATAAATTAAATGAACAAACAGCAAAATATATTTATAAACAAATAATATTAGGAATACAACATATTCACAATCACAATATAATACACAGAGATATAAAATTAGATAATATATTAATAGATTTAGATAATAAAATAAAAATATGTGATTTTGGAGTATCAAAAAGAATAAATAATAATGATAAAATATATGAACAATGTGGAACTCCAACATATATTGCTCCAGAAATTTTAAAGGGAAAAGGTTATGTAGGTTATGGAGTTGATGTTTGGTCTTCTGGTGTAGTTTTATATGCTATGTTATCTGGAACTGTTCCTTTTAAAGGAAATAACTTAAAAGACTTACATGATGCTATTATGAAAGGAAATTATAAAGTTATTAATGATGTTTCTAATGAAGCTAATCATTTATTAAAATCTATTTTTGAAGTTGATCCTAAAAAAAGAATTTCTATTCAAGAAATTCTCTTTCATCCTTGGCTTATTGATGTTCAAGTTGAGAATAATTATTCTTATAATTTATTCACTAATACCGAAAGAATTCTTTTAGCTAAAAGTAATGTTGATTATAGAAATCCAAATAATAAAGATGATATGATTGAAAATTTCAATATTAGAAATTTAGATACTGATTTAGATAATGAAAGTAAAAATGTTAAAACTAAAAGTTTTATTTTAGCTCCTTTTAATTCTAGTATTGAACCAGATAATAATGATGAAAGTATTATAGATAATAATAATAAAGAATTAATAATTAAAAATAATGTAATTAAATTTTCTGTTAAAGTTAAAGAAATTAATAGAATATATGAATTAAATAATAACGGAGAAATTGATAATGGTGTTGTTATATCAATGGATTCAAATGAAAAAAAAATTTATAATAATTTGAGTCCTTCTCCTTATAATAATATGAGTCCTTCACCTTATAATAATATGAGTCCTTCTCCTTATAATAATATGAGTCCTTCTCCAAATAATAATAATAGTTTTTATAATAAAGGAAAAAGTAAACCTTTTAGTCCTAATAATGAAATTGAAGATAATTTCATTAAAAAAGAATATAAAGAAAAAAAAAAAGTTATTTGTGAAGATGCTTTAAATGAACTTGTTAAATTAGGATATTTAAAACCATATGTTAGAGAATGTTTACATAATAATGAAAAAAATTATGCAACTGCAAGTTATTATTTACTGGTAAAGTATTGTTATTAATAACATGTTTTTTATTTGATATATTATTACATTTTTAAAAGTTAAGTTTTTAAATTTTTTATCAATGAAAACAAATTAAATTAACAAAAACAAATTTTTCTATTTTTTATACTAAATATTATTTTAAATAAAAAACACAAAAAAAAATAAATGAATATTATTCTTTTTTTTCTTCATCTCTAATAACTTCAATATCATTTTTTTTTTCAAGAGCAGGTTTTTCAATTCTATGAAGAGTAATTTCATGTTTTTTAAAGTATTTTCTTCCTTCAATATCGACAAGAACAAGACTAATTAAATATTGAACACTTAATCTATTATTAGCATTATCAATGGAAGGAGTGAATCCATAAGGTTTTAAATAGAATCTAATAGGAATAACTTCATTTTTAATAGGACCACCATCCATAATTTCATAAGCAATAATAACTTGATTAATAGGTTCAACACCTTGAACATTATAAGTTTCTTTTTTAATAATTTGAACTTCCATTGATGTTAATCTAATAGAAACTTTCTTAAAAGTTACTTTTCCTACAATCATTCCTTTTATATCATAATTTCTTGCATCTACTTCAAAAATTAATTGAAGCCAATCTTCTATTCCAACTTCTAATTTTATTGGATTGTTATCTTGACTTAATATTAAAGGCTTTTCTATATTATATACTCCAAATTCTTGAGTATATGTTAATGTTCTAAATGAAGTATCTATTGTTAATTTTAATTGATATATTATATTACGTAATTTCCCACGATATGTTTCATATTGTTTTTGTACTTGTGAAAATTTAAAATTATATGTATTTGTTTCTTTTGATAATATTTGAATTGATTCTAATTCAGATGTTAATGATATAAATTTTAATGAGTCATTTGGATCTGATATACTTTGAATTGCTCCCATTAATTCTATTTTTATTCCCTTGTGTTCAAATGTTTTCCCTGCTGGTAATTTTAATATTACTCTACCTGAAACATCTTCTTGATCATATAATAATGGAAGACGTGTTATTGATCCATCTAATTCATATATTTTAGCCTTTTTTCTGTTTGGCACTTCATCTATTATTATGTCTACTTGAGGCTTTGTGAAAATCCCTGAAAACATTTTTTTAAAATATTTTTTTTATTATCTTTCCAATTTAATAATTGATTTCAATTATATTTTATTATGTTATTAATAATAATTAAATAAAAAAAATTAAAAATTAATTCTTTTTTTTATTTAATATTTTTTTCTAAATCTAAATTTAAATATGAAGAAAATATGAAAAACATAAGAAATAAAAAATGATTTACATCATTCCTCCCATTCCCATATTTCCCATATTTCCCATTCCAGTATTCATATTATTCATTCCCATATTCATATTGTTCATTCCCATATTCATATTGTTCATTCCCATATTCATATTATTCATTCCCATATTCATATTGTTCATTCCCATTCCTTGATTGTTATTCATTCCCATACCACCTTGATAAACCATTAATGAATTACTATTCATCATCATATTCATATCTAAACCTTGAGTACTTTGTTCTTCTTTTTCTTTTTTTTCTTTCTCATCTTTAATATCAGCTTTCATTTGCATATGATCCATTCTCTTAGTTAAATCTCTTACAGTTTGAATCATAAAAGGCATAACAAATTCCATCATATTATGTCTCCATGCTAATTCCATTGCAACATCTGGTTTAACAAATTCATAACATGTATATAAACATGCAGCGAAACATTCTTTGTCACCAATTTTAGCAAAAAATCTTAGTAATTCATCTACTAATTCTGGTTTTTGACTTTCTAATGCTGTGTCTATTGCATCTTTGTAAAATTCTAATTTTTTTGATATTTCTATTGATTCATTATATTTTTTATTTGCTCTATATACTAATGCTGATATACGACGGAATTCTAATAATGGATGATTTTCTATTTTTTTTGCCAAGGGAATTTGATCGAAGGATGAAAATTCTAAAATTGAATTTTTAAGTGATTCTGGGTCTTCTTCTTCAACAAAAATTTCATTTAGTGCTTCATTGACGTCATAATTATTATTAGATTGAACACTTTTTAAAAATGGTACTGCAAGTGGTAAAGCACCTAATTTTCTTAATTCATTTACAGTTGTTGATAAATCAACTTTTGATGAAATTACTTTTAACATATCATTTAATAATTGAGGTTGTTCGCTGACATAAAATCTAATAGATTCATTATATAAATTTGAATTAGTAACTTTTGTCAATACTTGACAATATAAATCATGTTTCCAACATAAAGGAGAATGTTCAATCATAGTAGTTAAAGCATTATCATAACCATTATAGTGACTGTAAAGAAAAACAACTTCTTCCCATAAATAATTTTGTTCACAAACTCTAATAACTTTTGGAACATTCATATTTTGATAATAATTTCTACAATGATCCATTAATTTTTCAGGTAAATATTTTGCATATAAAATACCTAATTCAGTAATGATATGATTTCTCTCTCCTACTAAATTACTTTCAAAAAGTGAAATTAATTCATTATAAGCACCATATTTTTCATATTCTTGAATTACTTCATCTACAATATCAGCTACTTGAATAACATTATTTCCTGCTTGAGCAGCTAATTTAAATTCTCCTGCTTTTACACAAGCAAAACAAACTTCTTTCCAACATTTTTGAGTATTTGATTTTTTTGCTGCAACAAGAGCTTGAGTATAATTTTTTAAATTAACATAACAAGAAGCTAATCTTGCATTATTACCTAAATGTTCATATATAATTTTAGCGGGTTCATAAAATTTCTCATCATATAATCTATCACCAATTGTATTTAAATCACTGATATTACTTTGACCTAATAAAGTTTCTAATTCAGCTAATTTATTACATCTTGATAATGAATAAACTAATTCACAATCAATAAATTTATCTTTCTTGATAGCACGAGCCATAGTTAAAAATTTAATTAATTCTTCAAATTTACCTTGTCTTTCAGCAGCATTAATAACATCAGCATACATTTCAGGATCATTTGCTTTGATAAATGCATCAATTGCTTCATCAACAGTTTCATTAATTAAAAGAGCTCTACCTAATTTACCCCAAACTTCAGGAGCATTTATTTTTTCAGCATAAATTGTAGCTCTTTTCAAATCATTTATATATTTTATTAATACATCTATTGCTAATGAAGGCTCTTTTGTCTTTTGATCATAGATATAAAATGCTTCTTCATATAAACCATTTTCAATACATTTAATTGCTATATCTCCTCCATCATATTCATCTAATCTTGTTAAGAATGCTTTTACTTTAGTACCATCAGTTGTTATTGCAGTTAAAATAAGTAAATTTTGAAGTGATTTATTTTTGGAAAATTCATTATTATGTAAAACTAATTTTTCAAGTAAATCCATTAAATCAGCTTGTAAACCAGCTTCAATAAAAGCTTTAACAGTAACAGAAACTTCGTCAGGATTTCTAGTATTAGGTAAAATAACCTGAATGACTTGATCAGTAACAGCTTTCTTATGTTCATTATCTTCTACAAGGACTTTTTTCCATAATTCAGGATTTAAACTTTCAACAAGATATTGTGCTTGAGCTCTATACATAGCATTTTTATTAGTTAAAGCAATTAATTCATCATCACAAGTTCCTCCTGCTTTCTTATAAGCTAAAAGGGCTAATTGAGGATCTCTATCTTCACAATATTGACCAACTACTTTAGGATCATAATATTTATTATTCATTAAATAATCTTTTGCATTATTATTTGTTTCTACATATATCATTGCTAATGCATTATGTAAAGCTGGTGTTGGATTTCCTTCATCTGCTCTATCTTCAAGAAATTTCTGAATTAATTTTAATTTATGTCTTTTTAATACTTCATCTACTAATGGTTCTATTGGACATGAACCACGAACTGTGTTTAATATTTGTTTTATATAATTTTCATCGCATTCTTCATCAAGTAATGTTCCTATTATACGTGGACATGATTGTGGTCTTAATGTAAAAACGTAATTTTCAAGGAATCTTGTTAATTTATTTTTATATAAGTATTTTGTTAATTGTTCTATATAATCATGTTTATCACATAAAATAATTAATGGTCTGGGATCAACTAATTTTTTCTCTAAGAAAAATTCTAAAACTTTTTGAGGATCATATGTATCAAAATCTTTTACTATTCTACATACTTCTTGGAAATTATTTGTTATTACTCCAGCACAAATATATTTATACATTATTTCAGGATCATTAACTTGAGAAATTATTCTATTTAAAAACATATATAATCCATTATAATTACCATATGATTCAAATAATTTAACCAATTCACTTAAAGGAATTCTTTGTGAATATCTTACAGCAGCTTCAATAACAACATTTAAATTTTGAATTGGATTTAAATGTAATAATTCATGTAAGCAAATTAAACAATTTTCAGGAGTTAATCTTCCTAAATAATTAACTAAATATTCTGGATTAATCATATTAGCTCTAGCAATAATTCTTTTAATATCATTAACATCAGTATAATTTTCAAGACAAACTTGATATAATCCCATTTTTTCACAAATTTCTGCAATTTTCTTTTTATCATAATGAGTGAAAACATTAGATTCCAAAATCATTGACGCAGCTTTAGTATTTTCATATAAATTTAATTCTAAAATTTTAGTTTGTAAATAAGCATCTTCTGGTAAATTTCCTTTTAAATATTCTACCATAAAAGAAGTTAATTCTTGAATTTTTTGTCTGCTTTGGAAAATTTCAACAATTTGATTAACATCAATTAACTTAGTTCCAGTATTTCTATTACAAATTAATTTACATAAATTAGCAGCAGCTTGTGGATTACTATTAACAATATTTTTAAGTAAATTAACCCAATCAGGAGAATAATTATTTTGATTACAATAAGGTAATATTTTATCTACTTGACCAGCAGATGCAAATGCTTCTATTATTTTCTCATGTGCTGAAGCACTTCCACTTGCCATTAAAATTTTAAGTGATAAATTTTGATCAACTCCTTTAACTAATTCACTTAATTCTTCAGAACAAGTAAATTTATTTTCATTAAACCATTTATTAAGTAAATCAGTTCTATTTTGAGCAACTAAAGGACGACTCATTTCAACAGATTCAATTTTATTTAATTTCCCTTTTTCCATCATAGTTTGAAAATAAATTAAAATAGGTTGTGGATTTCCTTGTAAATTTTTAAAAGTATTAATGGTATTAATATTTCTTAAAGTATCACCAGGAGTATCTCTTGCAATTTTAGCTGCTTCAACGAAATTTCCTTGTTGCATAAAAGTTTGAAAAGCTTGCATAAAAATATTTTCAGCACCTGGTAAATTATATCTTCCTGCCATTCTAGTAACTAATTCCATAATACCATTCACACCTTTACAGAAATTCATAACAAAAGGAATGAAATTATTTCTATCAACATCAACATTTAAAACTTTCCCAGATTTATTAATGTATATCATTCCATTAGTATTAGTATTCTTAGCTGAAAATAAGAGAGAATCTTCTGATATTTTACATCTAAAAATTAAAACACCTTTTGATACTTCATAAACATATAAATTTCCAGAATTTGTGGCAAGAAATAAAACACCGTAATTTTCTACAAAATCCATTAAAACAGGGAAATCATTATCTGCAGTCATAGCAACATCTGCACTGACTTTAACTCTTTTAACTGGAGAAATATCAGTGACGATAATTTTATATTGATTATTATTAGCTTTCTTATCAACAAAACTTAATAAATTACAAGGAGTATCATCTAAGCATTTAACGTTACCAAAACAAGGGCAAAATCCTTCAATAGGTTGAGAAGCATTTTGTTGAGTATTAAATAATTGAATAAATCCAACAACCATTTTTTGACCTTGTGCATTTTGAGTAGCTGAAATACCAGAAAGAGTAAACCATTGTAAATTATCAGAAGCTTTTAATCTCATAACAAAAACATTTGAATTAGCTAAAGCACCTTGTCTATCAAAAACTTTTTTTGCTGGAGAATTTATATCATCAATACTTAAAAGAAAAACTGAAGAAGGTGAAACTAAACCAATAATAGAATTATTAATCCAAGTCCAGAAAGTAACATCATAATTGACAGTTAAATCTTTTAATTTTGATTTAGCATCTAAATCATATACTTGTATCATTAAACTATTTTGGTCATTTTTTGCTCTTACTGCCATTACATTTCTTGTTGGATGCATCATCACTCCTTCTGCTTTTAACATTTTTCTTTTTGAAAATTCAAAATTCTTTGTCACATCACATACTATCACATTTGCATTCCCTTGTGGGTCCACTTCTTTTGCACATATGTATTTATCTGATTCAAAGGTTAATGTTCCGTGCTTTATTAAAGAAGCATCAAAACCATGTTGAAGAAGGTTTGTTATTTCCTTCATTTGAACTGGGAGTTGTTGTGACATTTTTTTTCAGTAATAAGATTTTTTTTATCCTATGTATTTATATTTTTTATCACATTCTTTTATTTTTTTTCTATGATATTTAAATTTTTTTATTTTTTTTTTAATTTTTTTTTTAAAAATATATATTAATTATTAAATATAGTTTTATCATTATATTTTGGAAGTACTAAAATCTTTGAAGAAATAGCAATTTCACTTAATTTAGATTATCATGAGAAAAATCTATTGATTTATTAATTGAATATGAATCACAATCATTTAAATATATTTTATATTTAATATTTCTTCTTTTCTATTTATTTAATATATTATGATTTAGAATTCATAAATTAATTCATTAATTTTTTTTGTTTATATGTATAATTAACTGAATATTTTAAACTATATATTTTATATTTTTTAATGAATTTTTAATTTATTTAGTTTTATATATATTCAGGCATTATTAATATAATTATAAAATAAAGAAAAAAAGAATTAAAATCTACTATTTATTTTATTATATAAAATGGTTAAAATATTAATTGTTAATTAGGAATATATTATAAAAAAATTGTAAAAATGGATTTTGGAAAATTAAATACTATAAAAAAAAAATTAAGTAGTAACATAACAGATTTATCAACAATTAATACAAGATCACAATTTGATAGAAACTTAAGTCCAAAAGTATTTAATACTGAAATCCCAGATTTAACACTTCAAAAATTTAGTAATCAATCAATTTCAAAAGATATATATTCAAGTTATTTTTCAAGAAAGAAAAAAAAACTTAAAATAAATTTAAAGTCAAGAAATCATGAAATAAAAAAAAATAATACAAGTATTAAAGATAGTAAAGAGAATTATTCTTTATTAATGAAAAAATTAGAAAATTGGGATAAAGAAAATTTACATATTGCAAAAGAAAATCCAGAAGAATTATATATTAAACTAAAAAACTTATATAAAAAAATAAATATGAAAAAAGAAATAAAAAGATTAAAGCAATTAAATTCTCTTTTAACTCAAAAATCTAATTTTAATAAATTAATGGAAAAAGGA
>JAEEGK010003196.1_pt1 | contig 40959 bp, 24 predicted proteins | sample 8958771 | NCBI WGS metagenome assembly JAEEGK01 (sample SAMN16246547, study PRJNA631951) | gut metagenome | biome: gut microbiome; feature: rumen; material: SC-attached | host: Bos | place: Iran: Karaj | collected 2018-10
ACCGGGTGGACGGCGTGGACCTCGAGCGCACGCCGGAGAGCCAGACCACGTACGGCTTCACCCTGGGCGGCCCCATCGTCAAGAACAAGCTGTTCTTCTTCGTCAACGCCGAGCGCACCCCGAGCCCCTCGGAGATCATCAAGTGGCGCACTTCCGAGGACGGCGTCGAGGACGAAACCCGGATGATCACCCGGGTCCGGACGTCCGAGGCCGAGCAGATGAAGAGTTTCCTCATCGACAAGTATGGCTATGATCCGGGTTCCTACAGCAGCTACAACAAGGACCAGGGCAACCTGAAACTCCTGGCGCGCCTGGACTGGAACATCAGCCAGAAGCACCACCTGTCCCTGCGGTACAACTATACCAACAATAACAAATGGACGGCTCCGTCCACGTCCCGTGACGTGTCCGGCATGACCTACAGCATGCTTTCGAAGTACGGTCTGGTCTATTCGAACTCGCTGTACAACCAGATGAACAACCTCTGGACCGCCTCCGCCGACTTGAACAGCCGCCTGACGGACAAGATATCCAACCAGCTCCTTGTCACCTATTCCGACATCCAGGACGTCCGCGGAAACGACGGCGGCTTCTTCCCTTTCGTGGAGATTCTGGCCGGTGACCTCGGAGCGGACCACGCCAAGGAGCCGTACATGGATTTCGGAACCGAACTGTTCACCTATCGCAACAAGGTGCAGAACACGGTGCTGAACATCAAGGACGATGTCACCCTGTACCTGGGGGCCCACAAGGTCACCGCCGGCGCCAGCGTGGAGGCCCAGATGGCGCTCAACACCTACATGCGCAACGGAACCGGCATGTTCCGCTTCGCCAGCATGAGCGATTTCATGTCTGGCAACAATCCGATTGAAATGGCTTTCGACTGGGGCTTCGACGGGGACGAGTTCCCTTCCGCCAAGGTCCGTTTCGCCCAGATCGGCGGTTATGTCCAGGACGAGTGGGCTGTCAACGACCGCTTCAAGCTGACCGCCGGCCTTCGGTTGGACAACCTGTCCTTCAACAATAAGGACGTGATGACCAACAACGAGACGCTGGCCCTCGACTACGGCGGCAAGCACGTGGACACAGGCAAGTGGCCCAAGACCAGCATCCAGGTGAGCCCCCGTCTGGGCTTCTCCTGGGATGTCTTCGGTAACAGGAGCCTGAAGGTCCGCGGCGGTACCGGTCTCTTCTCCGGCCGTATTCCGCTGGTGTTCTTCACCAACATGCCCACCAACGCCGGTATCGTGAAGGGTCGTCTTACCTATATGACGAATCCCGATGTCCTGAGCAAGATGATGCAGGGCGGAAAACTCGTCACGGACCGCTGGGAGATCCTGCGGATCCTCAACGGCATCGACCCGGCCAAGTATCCGACCACCATCACGCCCGAAACGGCTCCCGCCCCGAGCGAGGTCGCCGGCGTGGACTACAACTTCAAGATGCCGCAGGTCTGGAAGAGTTCCCTCGCGGTGGACTACACCTTCCCCTTCGACTTCCCGCTGACGGTCAGTGCCGAATACATCTTCAACAAGACCGTCAACGGTGTGATGCTCACCAACTACAACATTCCCGATGATAACGGCGGATGGGTGACCTTCAACGGGGCGGACAACCGCCACATCTATCCTGCCGATTACCGGTATACCACCAAGGATGCTTACGTGCTCACCAACACGAGCAAGGGCTACGGTTCCATCGCTTCCATCTCCCTGAACGCCCAGCCGGTGCAGAATATGAGCATCACCGCCTCCTACACCCATACCGTGAGCAAGGAAATCACCGGTATGCCGGGTTCCAACGCCTCCGCGGCCTGGAAGTACATCCCTTCCGTGGACGGTCCCAATTACAACATCCTGCATAACTCGTCCTACAACCTGCCCGACCGTTTCATGGCATCCATCGCCTACACGGACGCCGCCCACAACCACTGGAGCCTCTTCTATGAAGGCCTCCGTTACTCGGGCAACAGCTTCATCTACGGTAACGACCTGAACGGTGACGGCAACGCGTACGACTTGATGTACATCCCCAAGGACAAGAGCGAAATCCGGTTCATCGACCAGGCGAGCGAAGAGGCTTACTGGACGTTCGCGAGCCAGGACGAGTACTTGACCGCCCATAAGGGCGGATATGCCGAGGCGTATGCGGTGAACCAGCCGATCCGTCACGTGTTCGACTTCCGCTTCGCCCATGACTTCATCGTGCGGACGGGGAATGTCAAGAATACCCTGCAGGTGAGCCTGGATGTCCAGAACGTGGGCAACCTGTTCAACTCCCGCTGGGGAGTGGCGAAGACTTTCAGCCCCGAAGTCCCCAAGGATACCAACGGCAACGCGAAGATCCTCAAGTACGAATACACCGATACCGACGGCGTCCCGGTGTTCTCCACGATGGTGGAGCCCGGAGCCAAGACCTGGGACTTCTCCCACACCCTGGGTAACTGCTGGTACATGCAGATCGGCGTCAAATACATGTTCAATTAACCTGTAAGCGCGTTACGATATGAAATTCAGATCCTTCTTCCTTTCCATCCTCGCCGGTGCGGCGCTCGCCGCCGGCTGCGCGCAGGAGCAGGTTGTTTCCTCCATCGCCGAATTCCGCGTGGAGAAGTCCTATATCGGCCTTCCGCTCGGGGGCGGCTCCAATTCCTCCGCGTACGAAGCGACGGCTTCCTGGTCTTTCGACACGTCGGCCATTCCCGACTGGCTCACCATCACGCCCACCAGCGGCGGTGCGGGCTCCGACTACATCGTCTTTTTCGCCGAGCCGAACACCGGCGACAGCGAGCGTTCGCTGGAGCTCCGTGTGACGGTGGGCGGCAAGCAGCAGCGCTTCACCATCTTCCAGGAGGGTCCGGGCGACGTCGAAGCCCCGCTCTCGACCATCGCCGAAGTCATGGCCGGCAATGACGGGCAGACGTTCCGCATCCGCGGCACCGTGACCTCCATCGTCAACACGAACTACGGCAACCTGTACATTGCCGACGACACCGGTTCCATCTATATCTACGGCCTGTTCAATGCGAAGGGCCAGTATCCGAAGGATGCCGGCGGCTGGGCCACGTTCGGCGTGGACGCCGGTGATGTCATCACCGTCCAGGGACCGCGTACCCTTTATAACGGAACGACCCTTGAACTGGTGGACGCCTCCCTCATCAGCGTGGAGAAATCCCTGATCGAGGTCGATCCCGCCGATGTCGCCGTGGGCAGCGAGGCCGGTACCTTTACGGTCTCCGTCGTGTCCAAGGCCAACGGCATGGTGGTCATTCCGTCCGAGAGCTGGGTACGGGCAACCGACATCGCCGCCGGAGAAGGGGATGCCGTCGTGTATTCCTTCGCCTATGACGCGAACACTACGACTGCCGCGCGTTCCGCAACCATCCAGTTCAAGGCCGCCAACTCTGCCAAGACCATAACCGTCAAGCAGGAAGGCGTTCCGCCTACTGGCCAGTCCATCACCGAAATCGTGGCCCTGCCGGACAATTCCGGCGTCGAGACCCTTGAGTCGGTCGTGGTCGCCAAGACCGGCCGCGGTTTCGTGATCTCCGACGGTACCACCGCCATCTATGCCTATGACAGCGGCGCCAATGCGGTGGAGCCGGGTGACGTGGTGAAGGTGCTCGCCACCAAGACCACCTACAACGGCGTACCCGAACTCGCCACGCTCACCAGCGTGGAGAAGACCGGTACTGCCGCCGTCAACCACCCCGCCGTCAAGGACGTGACGGCCGAGGTGCTTACCTACGAGGCTTCCGTCGCCGAGTACATCCAGTTCACCGGCACGCTCCATGTATCCGGCAACTACTACAACGTCGAATTCGACGGCGTGGACACCGGCGTCAAGCAGGGCAGCATCGTCTATCCGGTGGAATCCCTCGGCGCGGCCGCTTTCGACGGCCAGGTCATTACCGTGACCGGTTACTACAACGGCCTGTCCAGTGGCGGCAAGTACCTCAATGTCATCGCCACCAAGATTGTCGGGGCCAATGCCAAGGGTACCCTCACGAATCCCTACACCCCGGCCGAGGCGGCCGAAGCGGTCGCCGGTCTTTCCTGGACTTCCAATACGGAATATGAGTTCACGGACGACGTGTATGTGAAGGGAAAGATCTGCCGGATCGCCTCCGGCGGCACCTACACCGAGGGTGGCACGTACGGCAACGCCTCCTTCTTCCTTTCCGCCGACGGTACGGGAGAGGGCGAGTTCCAGGTGTTCCGCGCCCTCTATCTCGGCAACAAGAAGTTCGAGGCCGGCCAGACCGACATCAAGGTAGGTGACGACGTCATCATCTTCGGCAAGCTGATGAACTACAAGGGCAACACCCCGGAGACCGTTTCCGGCAAGGCCTACCTGTATTCCCTCAACGGTAAAACTGAATAACCAATACTGTCTCTTATGAATATCAGAACACGCTTCCTAACGTTCCTGGCCGCGGCGGCCGCCGTTTTCACCGGCTGCCAGCAGCAGGAAGCCGACTTCGACCTCCCTTCCATCAAGATTGAAGGATCGGGGATCACGGTCGACAACGAGACCAAGAAGGCATCCTTCTCGGCCGCCAAGGACCTTACGGCCATCACCCTCAGCGTGACCGCCACCCGCGACTGGAAGGCGGAAATCGAATGGGATGCGGACGAGGTCCCGTGGATCAACGTCTCGCCCGAAGAGGGCGTCGGCACCGGCCGTGCGCAGGATGTCAAGGTAACCATCCTGGACAATCCCGGCTACAACCGGGCCAAGCAGATCAAGTTCAACATCAACTACGACTACAAGACCCTCTACATCACCCAGTCGGGTGAGAAGGGCGAGGAAATCGTGGGCACCCTGGACAACCCGTTCACCGTGGCAGGCGTCAACAAGTACGTCAAGACCCTCGGATCCGACGTGCAGAGCCCCAACGAGGTGTACATCAAGGGTAAGATCTCCCAGATCGCCGATGCCGGCACCTTCACGGAAGGCGGCACCTTCGGCAACGCCACGTTCTACATCTCCGATGACGGCACTCAGAACAACGAATTCTACTGCTACCGCATCCTGTACCTCGGTAACAAGAAGTTCAAGGCGGGCCAGACCGACATCAAGGTGGGCGATGACGTCATCGTCTGCGGCAAAGTCGTCAATTACAAGGGCAACACCCCGGAGACAGTCCAGGGTTCCGCATTCCTGTATGAGCTGAACGGTGTCAGCGACGGTGGCGAACCTACACCCGCCGGTGATCCGAAGGGTACCGGCACCTTGGACGATCCGTACAACCCGGCCGGTGCGGCCAATGCCGTGAAGGATTTGACCTGGACCTCCAACGATGTCTATGACACGACCGGCGACGTCTATGTGAAGGGTATCATCACACGCATCGCGGATAAGGGCACCTTCACGGACGGTGGCACTTACGGCAATGCCTCCTTCTACATTTCCGAAGACGGCACGTCCGCCGGCGAATTCTACTGCTTCCGGATCCTGTACCTCGGCAACAAGAAGTTCCAGTCCGGTCAGACCGACATCAAGGTGGGCGACGAAGTGATCATCTGCGGCCAGCTGATGAACTACCGCGGCAACACGCCCGAGACGGTGGCCGGCAAGGCCTACCTGTATTCCCTCAATGGTGATACGGGTAGCGACACGCCTCCGGGACCTTCCGGAGAAGCGAAGGGTACCGGTACGCTCGAGGATCCTTATAATGCCCTGGGCGCGGCCAATGCCGTGAAGAATCTCACCTGGACTGACAACACCACCTACGACACGACCGGTGAAGTATATCTGAAGGGCAAGATTTCCCGCATCGCGGACAAGGGCACCTTCACGGATGGCGGCACCTACGGTAACGCCTCCTTCTACATCTCCGACGACGGCACCCAGAACAATGAGTTCTACTGCTTCCGTATCCTGTACCTCGGCAACAAGAAATTCGAGTCCGGCCAGACTGACATCAAGGTGGGCGATGAGGTAATCGTCCTCGGCCAGCTGATGAACTACCGCAATAACACGCCTGAGACAGTGGCCGGCAAGGCTTACCTGTACTCCTTGAACGGCAAGACGGACGGCGGCGACACGCCTCCGGAACCTTCCGGCGTGAAAGCGGTGACGATCAGCGAGTTCAATGCCGCACCAGAGTCCGACTCGCAGGTGTACGAACTGGTCGGCACGATCGGCGGCTCGATCAACACGACCTACGGCAATTTCGACCTGACGGACGAGACCGGCACGGTCTATGTGTATGGCCTCACCGCCACGGAACTGGGTTATGGTGCGAAGAACGACAAGAGCTATGAGTCCCTGGGTCTCCAGGAAGGCGACAAGATCAAGATCCGCGGTTACCGCGGTTCCTATGGGGATAAGATCGAGGTGATGTACGCCTGGTTCATAGAGAAGGTGGGCGGCGATACGCCTCCGGATCCTTCCGGTGTGAAGGCTGTGACGATCAGCGAGTTCAATGCCGCACCGGAGTCCGACTCGCAGGTGTACGAACTGGTCGGCACGATTGGAGGCTCGATCAACACGACTTACGGCAACTTCGACCTGACGGACGAGACCGGAACGGTTTATGTGTACGGTCTCACGGCCACGGAGCTGGGCTACGGCGCGAAGAACGACAAGAGCTACGAGTCCCTGGGTCTCCAGGAAGGTGACAAGATTAAGATCCGCGGTTACCGCGGTTCCTATGGGGATAAGATCGAGGTGATGTACGCCTGGTTCATCGAAAAGGTGGGCGGCGACACGCCCGGCGGCGGCGACACGCCTACCGGTGATACCATCAGTTTTGCGACCAACAGTACCGCGCAGACCTGGGCTTCCGAAACGGACGGTACGTACGGCGAAGGATTTTCTTCCACAACGCAGAGCATAAAGGTTGGGTATTACAAGCACACTTCCTCCACCAAGCCGGTGGAGCCGAAAGACAGCGAGGTCCGCATCTATAAGAGTTCTGTCCTGGCTGTATCCGCACCTTCCGGGAAGAAGTTCAAGAAGATTGTCATCAGTACGCCTGGTACCGGGAGCGGACAATACTGCGTAAGTATGACGGGATTGGAAGGCGGCGGCAATGGAACCGCCGACCAGTCCGCCCTGACCGTTACCTGGACCGGGTCGGCTTCGAAGGTTGTCCTTCAGGCGAACGAAGCGCAGGTCCGTATGGAGAAACTGACCGTCGAATTCGAATAAACCGCTGAAACCACCACGGCAGTGAAGCCCGCGAAAACCATATTCCGCATCCTGGGGATGGCGCTTCTGACAGCGCTGTCCCTCGGAACGGTGTCCTGCAGCAAGGAACAACCCGAGATTCCCGACCCCATCCTGACCCTGGCGAAGACCCAGGTCCTCAGCGGGAAGGGAAGCCAGTTCGTCTCCGTCAAGGCGACGGACGCCTGGACCCTTGCTTCGAACGCCGCATGGGTACGGCTTACGCCGGCTTCCGGAACGGGGAACAACTCGGACATCATCCTTCAATATGAGGCGAATTCCGGGACAACCGCCCGCACGGCCGACATTACCCTCTCCTGCGGTGGAAAGACGACCATCGTCACTCTACGGCAGAACGCTCCTTCCGAGGATCCGGAGCCGGAGTCCCATGCGGGTACTTCGACGAAACGCCGCTGGATGGAACTTCCCGAAACGAAGGACAATGACGGGCTGTACTTCTACACGCACGACATGACCGTCGCTTCCAAGACCATCCGGAACTATTCCTTCTATTGGGATGACCAGGCGCTCGTAGCCCATTGGGTGGCATATCCGCTGAACACCGCCTTGCGGGGGAACGGCAGCCGCTCCGATGCCTGGGGCCTCGACCCGCTCCTGCCCGCATCCAAGCAGCCCATCGTCACTTCGACGTTCCGGGGCGGCTGGACGCGGGGGCATCAGATCCCCTCGGCCGACCGGCTGAACTACTCCGCGAACGTTGCCACGTTCTACGGGACCAACATGACGCCGCAGGAATACAATTTCAACGGCGAGATCTGGGCCCGGCTGGAAGGCGCGGTCCGCGGATGGGCGGGCCGGTGCGACACTTTGTATGTCGTCACCGGCTGTGTGGTGAAGGGGAGTGCGGAGAAGGCGAAGGACGTGGACGGCAAGTCCATCACGGTTCCCGTCGCCTACTACAAGGCGGTTCTTGCCTACAGCAAGGCCAATGCGGCAAACGGGGGATACCGGGGATGCGCCGTCTATCTGCCCCACGACAAGGCTATTGCCGGGCAGACGGTCACGAAGAACCATTCTTCCGTGATGTCCGTCCGTGCCCTTGAGGAGAAGCTCGGCATCGACCTGTTCGTGAACCTTCCCGCAGCCGTCGGAAACGACGCCGCCGAAAAGATTGAAACGGAAAACCCGGCTCTGGTAAGCTGGTGGTGGTAAAAACGTTATTGAGTTATGAAAAGATTGATCTATACCCTTTTGATTCTTCTGGTCGTCGCGCCGGCCTCGTCCTTCGCGCAGCGGAAGAAGAGTTACGTGATCGGTTTCTACAACCTGGAGAATCTCTTCGACACCTACCATGACGAAGGGAAGAACGACTATGAGTATCTCCCCGACGGGGCGAACGAGTGGACCGACTTCAAGTATGAGAAGAAACTCGCCAACATGGCCAAGGTCATCCGGGCCATGCGGGATGAGAACAATGCCTATCACGCCGTCCTCGGCGTGTCCGAGATCGAAAACCGCCATGTCCTGGAGGACCTTGTGATCCAGCCGGACATCGCTGACGCGAATTTCCAGATCGTCCATTACGACGGCCCGGACCGCCGCGGTGTCGATGTGGCCCTGCTGTATCGGCCGGAGCTCTTCACGGTCCTGGAATCGAAGTCCATCCCGTTCACTTTCGACAGCAACCTCGACTTCGGTATGACCAAGGAAGAGCAGGATGCCTTCCGTACCCGTGACCTCCTGATGGTCCGCGGCCTGCTGGACGGCGAAATGTTCGCCTTCTTCGTAGCTCACCTTCCTTCCCGCCTGGGCGAAAAGAGCGGTGCGCTCCGTTCCCGCGGCGGCGAGATGATGTACCAGGAGAGCGTGCGTCTGATGCAGGAGTATCCCGGCATCAAGATCGTGGCGATGGGCGACATGAACGACAACCCTACCGACGACAGCATGTTCGTGTACATGCACGGCCGGGAGAAAGAGGAGGAAGTGGGTCCGATGGACTTTTTCTCCCCGTTCGTTTCCATGCTCAAGGCCGGCTACAGCTCCCTGTACTACCGCGGCGAGAACAATATCTATGACATCATCGTCGTCAGCAACAGCCTCTTGAACGCGCCGAAGGGCACGCTGAAGATCCAGCCCATCGTCCGGAACAAGTACTATGCGCGCATCTTCAACCCGTCGTTCATGGTCCAGCAGGAAGGCCAGTATGCCGGCCAGCCGTTGCGCACCTTCTCGAACGGCGCCTTCGTGGGCGGCTACAGCGACCACTTCCCGACCTATATTGTAGTAAGTAACAAGTAATCCGATATGACGAAGAAACTAACCTTAGCGCTTGCCGCCCTCCTGTGCACCCTGGGCCTCGCCGCCCAGCAGTTCACGGGCGGGGTCAGGGGAACGGTCGTGAGCCGTTCCGACAGGTCGCCGGTCGCCGGCGCGGCGCTCGAGCTGTACCGGGGTACGGAGCTCGTCGCCGCCATGACGGCCGACGACGCCGGCCGGTTCCTCTTCGAGGACCTGGACAACGGCATCTACGACCTGGTCATCCGGGCGCAGGATTTCCTGGAGACGCGCGTCAACGTCACCGTCAATGACGGCTATGTCAAGAACATGTTCAACCTTTCCATGACCCGCGGTGCGGTCGTCAGCGAGGTGGACGTGGACAACCTCATCGAGTTTGACCTGGAAGACAGCGGCTACAACGACAATCCGACCATCCTGTTCGGCCAGAACGACGTCTTCAACAACGTCGCGGGCTACAACTTCAGTTCGGTCCGGTTCCGGGTGCGGGGGTATTCCTCCGAGAGCCAGGACGTGTACCTGGCCGGCGTGAAGATGAACGACGCCATTACCGGATACTCGCCATTCTCGCTGTGGAGCGGCCTCAACGAGGCCACCCGCACCAAGTATACGGTGAACGGGGCGGAGATTTCCGACTATGGCATCGGCGGTTACAACGGCCTCACCAACATTCCGGTCAATGCCCTGTCCGTCCGCAAGGGCTGGCGGGGGAGCGTCCTCACCAACAGCCAGCTGTACCGGCTGCGCCTGATGTTGACGTATGCCTCCGGCCCGCAGGACAACGGCTGGTCGTATGCGGTCAACGTATCGGCCCGCCTGGGCGGGAACGACTGGATTCAGGGTGTGTATTACCGTTCGTTCGCCTATTATGCCGCCGTTGAGAAACAGTTCGACGATTCGCACAAGCTCGGTGCCGTCATCATGGGCACGCCGGGCCAGCGCGGTGCGCAGAACTCATCCACGCAGGAAGTGTACGACCTCATGGGCGACAACATGTATAACTCCAACTGGGGTTACCAGAACGGCAAGGTTCGCAACTCCCGTGTCCGCAAGACCCACGAGCCCATCGCCATCCTCAAGTACGACTTCACCCCGTCCCATGAATTCAACGCCGCGGCTACCGTGCTCTACCGTTTCGGAAAGAACGGTTATACGGCCCTGGACTGGTATGACGCACAGGATCCCCGTCCGGACTATTACCGCAACCTGCCCAGCTACTTCTATATGGAGAACAGCGACTACAACCGCCTGAATCCGATGAAGGCGGCCTGGGCCCGCGAAGCGTGGGTGCACAACCTGGACAATTACGCCCATGTGAACTGGGACCGCCTTTACGACGTGAACAAGTCGAATTACGAAGATGGCGGAAACCGGTCCAAGTATGCCCTGCAGGAGCGCCGCGTGGATCAGCGGGACCTGAATTTCGCCGTGAACTTCAAGTGGCGTCCGTCCCGCTGGCTTACCCTGACCGGCGGCGGTGACGCGAAGGTCAACCGTACCGAATACTATCAGCGGATGGACGATCTGCTGGGCGGCGACTATTTCTACAACATGGACTCCTTCGCCGAACGCGACTATGCCGCTTTCCCGTATATGACCCAGAACGACCTGGCTTATTGGCAGGAACACGGTCAGGCCCAAAAGATTCACGTCGGGGATAAATATGGCTATGACTATTATGCCAACGTCCGCAAATGGAACGGGTGGCTTTCCGGAAAACTGTCTCTCGGCCTAGTCGAAATGACGGTGGGCGGCCGCGTCGGCCGTACCTCTTTCTGGCGCCACGGCCTGAACCGGAAGGGCCTGTTCCCGGGCCTGAACGACGACGGGACTCCGTACGTCATCGATGGAATCAATGTGACGACCTATGACCATGAAGGGAATGCGATCACTTCCTACGGCAAGTCGAAGGTCCTCAGCTTCCTCGAATATGCCGGAAAGGTGAACCTGAACTACGTCATCCCGGGCGGTCATCGTCTGTATGCCAATGTGGGTTATTTCAACGACGCCCCCAACTTCAACCAGGCCTTCATGTCGCCCCGCACGCGCAACTCCGTCGCTCCGGACCTGACGACCGTGAAGACCTTTACCGGCGACGTCAACTATCAGGTCTCCTCCAACGGCTGGAACTTCCGGCTCACGGGCTATTACACCGACATCATGGACCAGAGCAAGGTGATGAGCTTCTACGATGATTCGCAGAACTCCTTCACGAACTTCGCCCTGACCGGCATCGACGAACGGCACGTGGGTTTGGAAGCCGGCTTCAAGGTGCCGTCCGGCATCCCGAACCTGGCTCTCCAGGGCGTTCTCGCCTATGGTGAGTATTACTACACGTCCAACCCGAAGATGTACCAGACCATCGACAACAGCGCCAGCATCGTGGCGGACACGTACGGCGTCACCATCCCGTATTGGAAGAGCCATCCGGACCTGCAGGGCAATACGATCCGCCATTATGTGGAATCCACCCCGCAGCTGGCCGCCAGCCTCGGCCTCGCCTGGAACTGGAATTACTGGTTCGTGGACGCCGATGTGGACTACTTCGCCGATTCCTATCTGTCGATGAATCCGCTTTACCGCACCGACTATGCGACTGCGGGCCCCGACCGGATCGTGACGCCCGAAGAGGTCGTGTACATGGCTTCCCAGGAGAAGTTCAATCCCGCGTGGCTCCTGAACATCTCCATCGGCAAGTCCTGGTACATCCAGCGGGTCTACCAGCTGGGCTTCTCCCTGAACGCCAAGAATCTCCTGAACAACACCTGGGTGAAGACCGGCGGTTACGAGCAGACGCGCATCGTGGAGAATACCGTGGCCAAGGAGCGGTTCTACCGCTTCGACTCCAAGTATTTCTACATGAGCGGTTTCAATTACATGTTGAACATCTATTTCCGATTCTAAGGCCATGAGAAAGACGATATACCTCATTGCGGCGGCGGTTCTCGCCCTCGTTTCCTGCCAGGAATGGGAACCCGTGTTCACGCTTTCCTACGGTGACGTGGACGCAGCCGCGCCCCAGTCCCTCCAGGTCACGGCGACCATCGCCCAGCTCAAGGACCTCTACGAGAAGCACGGCGCCCTCAAGATCGAGGACGACAATATGGTCATCGCCGGCAAGGTCATTTCCGACGACCATGCCGGCAACATCTACCGCGAACTGTACATCAAGGACGACACCGGTGTCATCAGCGTCAAGATCGGCCTTTCCTCCCTGTACAGCGACTACCGGCTCGGGCAGACGGTCTATGTCCGCTGCGGCGGTCTCACGATCGGCCAGTACAACGGCATGCCGCAGCTGGGTGTGGAAGATCCCACCGGTGAGTATGAGACGGCCTATCTGGACAACCGCTACCTGATCGATGCCCATGTCGTGAAGGGAGCCAAGGGCGAACCCGTGCCGCCGCGTGCCGTGACCGAAGCGGAACTGAACGAGGCTCTGCAGGTGGGTTATACCCATGAGCTCTGGGGCCAGCTGGTCACCATCAAGGACCTGCAGTACGGTGCCAAGGGCAGTTATGCCTCCGACCATTTCAAGCGGATCTTCATCCTGCTGTATGTGGACCCGTTCAAGGACAAGAAATCTTCGACCAACCGCGTTTTCTGTTCGTCCGAGACCTATGGTGTCACTACCTGGGCGATGTCCAAGAACAAGTTCCTGGAATACCTGGATGCCGGTTGTTTCGACAAGTGCGGAACTTCCGACAAGGGGATGGACGACGTGTTCGACGAGTTGAGCGGACTTACCGTGAAGGAAACGATCCGGGCCAATGCGTCCGCGGTGACCACCAGCCAGTACTTCCATCTGCCGCAGGGCCTTCCGGTCCAGATCCGGACGAGCGGCTATGCCAAGTTCGCCGATACGGAGATCGATCCGGCCATCCTCGGCAATCCCGATGCGCAGGACGGTGCACCCTGCACCGCTACCGGCATCATCACCGTGTATAACGGCGCGGTCCAACTCGCTCTCGTGGACGGGGACAGTGTTAAAGTTCAGTAAACGATGAAAAAAACAGGTATCTTATTGGCGATGGCATTGACGATGACCGCCTGCGGCCCGAAGGCCGGAAAGATTTTCGAGGAGGAGTGGAACACGCCTTACGGGACGGCGCCGTTCAGCCTGATTAGCGAAGCGGACTACCTGCCGGCCATCAAGGCAGGCATCGAGGCCCAGAAGGCCGAAATCCGCGCGATCGTGGAGAATCCGGACGCCCCCACGTTCGAGAACACGATTGCGGCCTACGAACGTTCCGGGGGCCTTCTGGCGAAGGTTTCCGGTGTGTTCTTCAACCTCTCGGAGTCCGATTCAAGCCCTGTGATCCAACAGATCGAGGAGGAAGTGACCCCGATCATTACGGAAGCTTCCGACGCCATTTTCATGGACGATGGTTTCTTCGCCCGGGTGAAGGCGGTATATGACGACATGTCCGGCCTGGACAGGGAGCAGCAGATGGTCACCAAGAAGCTTTATGACCGCTTTGTCCGTAACGGCGTCAGCCTGGACGCGGAGAAAAAGGCCCGCTTTGCGGAAATCAACAGCCGTCTCGCCGTCCTGAGCCAGAAGTTCGGTCAGAATCTCCTGGCGGAGAACAATGCCTTCCGTGACGCCATCGGCGTAACTGTTTCCGAGTATCCGACCTTCATGGCCACCTGTGAGGACCGGACGCTCCGTGAGAAGGCCTTCAAGGCCTATTCCAGCCGTTGCAACAACGGGGGAGAGCACGACAACAACGCCCTCGTCCTGGAGATCATGAAACTCCGGACCGAGAAAGCCGCCCTGCTGGGCTACAAGAATTCCGCAGAGTATCTCCTGGCCGACAAGATGGCCGGCGATCCGGAGACCGTGGACGCTTTCCTGCAGCCGATCATGGACGCTTCCATGCGCAAGGCACGTGAGGAAATGGCCGACATGGAAGCCGTCGCCGGCCACAAGATCGAGCCGTGGGACTGGTTCTACTATGCGGAGAAAGTGCGTGCACTCAAGTACGACCTGGACGAGTCCGTCACCAAGCCTTATTTCTCGGCCGACAGTGTCTCAAAGGGCGTCTTTTACGCCGCGGAGAAGGTCTATGGCATCCATATCGAGCCTGCGCCCGAAGTGGAGGTCTACAACCCGGTGGTGAAGGCTTACAAGCTTACGGACGGGGACGGATCCCTCCTCGGCATCTTCTATCAGGACTGGTTCTCCCGCGACACCAAGCGCGGGGGTGCGTGGATGAACAATTTCCGCGAGCAGTATGTGGTGGACGGCGTGGAGACGCGCCCGGTTATCGTGAACGTCTGCAACTTCCCGCCGCCTACGGATGAGGTCCCGTCGATGCTTTCCATCGACCAGGTCCAGACCGCCTTCCACGAGTTCGGCCATGCCCTGCACGGTTTCCTCACGAAGTGCCGCTACCAGGATGTTTCCGGCACCGCCGTGACCCGCGATTTCGTGGAAATGTTCTCCCAGTTCAATGAGAACTTCGCGTTCCAGCCGGAGATTCTGGACGTTTATGCCCATGACTACCGCACCGGCGAGCCTATCCCGGCTGCTCTGGTGGAGAAGATCGGCAACTCGCTGAAATTCAACCAGGGTTTCACGACCGGTGAACTCTGCGCGGCCTCCATCCTGGATATGAAGTGGCATGAGCTGACGGCCGAAGAGCTGGCGAAATTCACCGACGCACAGTCCATCCGTGACTTCGAGACGAAGGTCTGCGGCGAGATGGGCCTTATCGACGAGATTATCCCGCGTTACCGGACAACCTATTTCAACCATATCTTCAACAGCGGCTACAGCGCCGGTTACTACAGCTATCTGTGGTCCGAGGTCCTGGATGTGGATGCCTGGGAGAAGTTCGAGGCGGACGGTGTCTTCAATCCCGCTACGGCGAAGGCCTTCCGCAAGACCTTCCTGGAGCGCGGCGGCTCCGAAGAGCCGATGACGCTCTACCGTCAGTTCCGGGGCGCCGATCCTGATCCGTCGGCCCTCCTCCGCTCCCGCGGATTGGAATAGCCGGCTGGCGGATAACCGCCTGGCTATCAGTTGATTGAATGGTAATGCCCTGTGTGCGGAAACACAGGGCATTGCTTGTAAGACGTTATGCGTCAGGGCGTTGAGTGCCAGCCTTACAGGTGGCTGGTCAGCAGTTTCATGCCGCCGGCGGAAGGGCTGAAGGTGACACCGAGGGAAGAAGCGGGAATGAGGACCGTTTCGCCTTGCCGGATTCCTGAAAGGTGGCCTTTGGTGGGTCCGCGACGGCCTTCGGAATCATAGATGGGCTCGGAATCAAGGATGGTTCCGCTGCCGGAAAGGCACATGACCACGAGGAAAGAGTCGATGTCCGTCAACTCCTTGTGGAAAGGCTTGTCGAGGTCATAGACACTGGTGGTGAAGTACTTGCAACGGACCAGTTCGTCTTCTGCATCCTTGACGGGCGTATATGGAACGCGATAGTCCGGATAGACCTTGTAATCAATGGCCTCTTTTGCCAGTTCCGTATGGAGCTGGCGTGGCTTACCGTCTAGTCCGAGCCGCCCATAGTCATAAATGCGGTAGGTGAGGTCGGAGGTCTGCTGGATTTCGGCGATGAAACAACCGCTGCAGATAGCATGGATACGCCCGGCGGGAAGGAAGAACACGTCGCCGGGATGCACGTCGTGTCGCGCCAGCACCTCTGTGATGGTCCCGTCGGCAACGCGTCGCTCATATTCATCCGGAGTGATCGCTTCAGACAAACCGGAGTACAGGCAGGCACCCGGCCCGGCGTCGACGACATACCACATCTCCGTCTTGCCGTTGCGTTGGCCGTGCTGGCGCCGGGCCATCGCATCGTCCGGGTGGACTTGGATGGAAAGGTCATCCCGCGCATCGATGAACTTGATCAGGAGCGGGAATTCGTCCCCGTTCTCGGCATACACGTGTTCGCCCACAAGCCTGCCCTTGTACGTTTTCACCAGGTCGGTAATGGACTTCCCTCGCAGTGCTCCGTTGCTCACGGCCGTCTGATGCTCCTCCACCCCGGACAGCTCCCAGCTCTCGCCGATATGGTCATCCGCGGTCTCGATTCCTTTGTATGAAGCGATCTTCGTCCCGCCCCACACCATCGTCCTCAGGAAGGGTTCAAATTTCAATGGATACATAGCCTAAGCGTCCAATTGTGCCAAGGCGAAATCATAAGCTCCCACAGAGATAGCCTTGGATGCGCCAATCTTGGAAATCATTACGCCGATGCGTTTCTGCGGGTCATAGGTGACGGTTCTGTCGGAACCATAGACCTTGAGTTCGCGGGCGCCGCCCTTGGCGAAAGCGGCGAATTCCGCCTCGTCGTCCAGGTCATAGACCTTCATCTGGACCTTGGCGAGCGTGTCTCCGGAAAGCGTACGGATCGTGCCGCGGAGGGCGTCCAGCAGGCTGGGCATGAAGTATTTGCGGGCAGCGGTGATGCCGCCGCCGATGACGATGAGCCCGTCCATCAGCTGGGCGGCGAGCGCCATGGCATTGCCCGCGACGGTGCCCATCTCCGCAAAGGCGGCAGCGGCGGCGTCCGACTTGCCGGGACGCGTGCCCTCGGCGATTTCGAAGATGTCCTTCGGCGTAAGGTTCGGATCATTGTTGCCGGAACGTTCACCGTACACGCGTTTGACGGCCCGGACGGCCACGCCGTCCTCCACGATGACGTCCTGAATGCGGCTGTGCGGAAGGCAGTAAGTTTCGACACAAGAGTTGTCGCCCCGGTTCAACTGCCCGTTGATGACGCAGCCGATGCCGAAGCCCGTGCCGAAGGTGTAGCCGATGAGGTTGTGATAACGCTTGGCGCTGCCAAGGTACTCCAGTTTCTCATTGACCTCCGGCAGGACGCCGCCGAGGGCCTCGCCGTAGGCGTACAGGTCGCCGTCATTGTTGATGAAGACGGGAATACCGAATGTCTCCTGGAGGAACGGCCCCAGGGCCACACCGTCCCGGAAGGACGGGAAGTTCGGGAGGTAACCGCCGATGATGCCGTTCGGGTAGTCGGCCGGTCCGGGGAAGGCGAAGCTGATGGCGACGGGCTTTTCACCGCCGAGGGTGTTCATCACGGACTCGAATCCGAGGACCATCGTCTTCAGGCACAGGTCCAGGTCGTTGGCGTTGGAAGGGAGCGTAATCGGCTCGCCGAGGTACTGTTCGCCCCGCATCGCGCCGAACACCATGTTGGTGCCGCCGGCATCCAGTGTGAGGACGATTCTGGAATCGTTGGAATAATTGCCCATATTATCAGTGTTGTTTCAGTTTCATTTCCCCATGATGAATTCAAGCGTCCCGCCCTTCACGATATCCTTGTACTCGATGTACGGGAGGTCGTACGGTTTTCCGTTCAGCTGGACGCCGCGGATATAGCGGTTCTCGTCGGAGAGGTCCTTGGCCGTGATCGTGAACGTGCCGCCGGCGACCTTCAGGACCGCTTTCTCCAGGTTCGGGGCACCGAACCAGAAACGCGGGACGGCCGGTTCCACCTGGTAGAAACCGAAGCTGGACAGGACATACCAGGCGCTCATCTGCCCCACGTCTTCGTTGCCTGCAAGGCCATCCACATCGTTGAAATACATTTCCTTATAAACCTGACGGAGACGGTCGGCGGCTTTGTCGGGTTCGCCGAGCATCGAGTACAGGTAGATGGTATGGTGTCCGGGTTCGTTGCCGTGGGCATACTGGCCGATGAGGCCGGAGATGTCCGGGGATGCATTCTCTCCTTCCACATGGTCCGGCGCCTCGAACAGGCCGTCGAGTTTGGCAAGGGTCGCCTCGCGTGAGCCGAAAAGCTCCACCAGACCGTCCACGTCCTGCGGCACGAGCCAGATATACTGCCAACCGGTGCCTTCGGTGTAGTCGGAAGTCTCGTGCCGGGAATAGATCGGGTCGAAAGGTTCGGTAAAGGATCCGTCCACCTTGCGGCCGCGCATGAACTGGAGGTCCGGATCCCAGAAATGGCGGTAGGAGTGGCTGCGGTCGCGATAGACGGCGGCGGTCGCTTCGTCGCCGAGGAAGGCGGCGGCGTTGGCGAGGGCGCCGTCGGCGATAGCGTATTCCATGTCGTTGGCGACGGATTCGGTGTACAGGTCGGCCGGAATGTAACCGTATTCCATCCGGAAATCCTGGCCGCGGTCAGGCCGGGTGGCGGTCTGCGTCATCGCGGTAATGATCTGCTCCCGGGTCAGGCCGGCGTGGAAGCCTTTGACGATGTTGTCGGCGAAAGCCACGAGGCCCGGGTTGCCCACCATGCAGTCCGTCTCGTTGCCCATCAGGTGCCAGACCGGCAGGTCGCCCTGCTCCTCGAAAATGTGATAGAAGGTGGCGGTGATGTCGTTGCAGCGGTCCGCATGGAGGATAGTCATCAACGGCATCTGGGCGCGGTAGGTGTCCCACAGGGAGAAGGTGGTGTAATTCCGGAAATTGCCTTTGCGGACGACGTCGTCGGATCCGCGGTACTGGCCGTCCACGTCCTGGAAAACGGACGGGGCGATCATCGTGTGGTATAGGGCGGTGTAGAAGACGGTTTTCGTGTCAGCGTCCCGGGTAGTGACGGCGACGCGGCTCAGCTCCTCGTTCCAGGCTTTCCGGGCATCGGCCTTGACGGCCTTGAAGTCCCATCCGGGAAGCTCCGCGGCCATATTGGCCTTGGCGCCTTCCATGGAAACGGGGGAGAGGGCGACCTTCACGAGCACCTGTTCGCCCGCCTCGGTCTTGCCCAGGCTGTAGCGGCCGTAAACGGGCTTGCGCTGGGGATTCCGATTGGCCGGATTCTCGACGACGGTGAAATCCTCCGCCGGCCGGGAGAATTCGGCCCAGAAGAACACTTTCTGGTTCTTCGCCCAACCGCTGGAGAAGCGATGGCCGCCGATGGCTTTCACACGGCCGTTTTCATCCTTCTCCACCTCAAAACCCGCGTCCGTCACGCTGTCCCAGCAACCGCCGTTCTCCAGGTCGAATACCAGGGAGGCATCCTCGGATGCCGGGAAGGTGTATCGATGGAAACCCACGCGGGCGGTGGCGGTCAGCTCCGCGACAATGTCATAGCGCTCCAAAGCCACGCTGTAGTAGCCCGGCTCGGCGATTTCCTTCGTTCGGTCGGCATAGGACCAGGCGCCGGTTTCGGGATGGTCTTCACTGCCGCGTCCCGGAGTGACTTCGCCGGTGACGGGCATCACCGTGACGTCGAACAGATCCCCGATGCCGGTGCCGCTGAGGTGCGTATGGCTGAAGCCGATGACGGTCCGGTCGCTGTCGTGATAACCGGAGCACCAGTCCCAATCCTGCGGGATGCTGGTCGGGCCCAGCTGTACGAAACCGAAGGGGACGTCGGCGCCCACGAACACGTGGCCATGACCGCCGGTCCCGATCTTCGGGTTTACATAAGAAGCAAAATCTTCTGCCGGCGTTTTTGTGCCGCAGGCGGTCAGGACAAAGGCGGCGGTGGCAAAGAGAAGGAAGCGGAATCTCATGTCGGTATGGTTCATTTCGTAAATATACGGAATAATTGTCATTTATTCCTGACTGAACGAATAAGGTTTGTCTTCCGTCCGGGTGCCGCGGTCGAGACAGGGCTCGGTTCCCATGCCGAAACGAAGGCGGGCGCCCTTGATGAGATCTCCGTGCTCCAGATAATTGTGGTCCCAGGCCTTGCCGTTGACGTTCAAGGACTGCACATAGAACGCATCGGCGCTGTTGTCCGGAGCCTCAACGGTAAAGGAAACCCCGTCCGGACGTCTTACGACGGCCTTTTTGAAGAGTGGCGTTCCCAGCGCATACTGCGTGCTGGCCGGGCACACGGGGTAGAAACCCAGGGCGGAGAAAATGTACCAGGCCGATGTCTGGCCGTTGTCTTCATCACCGCAGTAACCGTCCGGCGTGGCGCGGTACAGTCGGTCCATGGCGTCGCGGATATGCTGCTGTCCCTTCCAGGGCTGTCCGGTCCAGTCATAGAGGTACAGCATATGCTGCGCGGGCTGGTTGCCATGGGCGTAATTGCCCATGTCGGCCACCTGCATCTCGGAGATTTCGTGGATGCGGTAGCCGTAGTAACTGTCGTCATAGACCGGCGGGACGACGAAGACGGAATCCAGCATCTCGGTGAAGGACGCTTCGCCGCCCATCGCATCGACCAGGCCCTGGACATCGTGGAAGACGGACCAGGTATAGTGCCAGGAATTGCCCTCTGTGAAAACGCCACCCCATTTATAGGGGCTGAACGGAGCTTCGAAGGTGCCGTCGGCGTTTCGGCCGCGCATCAGCCGGTCGTCCGCGCTATAGACGTTCTTCCAGTTGTCCGCCCGGGCCGCCCATTTGTCCAGTTCTTCCTGCGGCCGTCCGAGAATCTTCGCCAGTTGGAGGATACACCAGTCATCGTAAGCATATTCCAGGGTGCGGGCGGCGCTTTCGTTGATGCCCACATCACAGGGGACATAACCCAGCGTATTGTAGTACTCGTGCCCCAGGCGTCCGGTGGAGCTTACGGTCGGATGCACGTGCTCCGTTCCGTACCGGATGCAGTCGTACAGTAGCTGCAGATCGTTTTTGTTCACGCCTTTGACGACGGCATCGGCCACGACGGAAGCGGAGTTGTTGCCCACCATACAGCCCCGATGGCCCGGAGATGCCCATTCGGGCAAGAAAGCGTTCTCGCGGGCGACGTTGGCATAGCCGGCCTGGATTTCCGCGTTGACATCGGGATAGACCAGGTTCAGCAGCGGGAAGAGGGCCCGGAAGGTATCCCAGAAACCGCTGTCGGTGTACAGATACCCTTTTTCAACCTGGCCGTTGTACGGACTGTAATGGACCGGCTGTCCGTCGGCGTCGATCTCATACAATTTGCGCGGGAACAGGACGGCGCGGTACAGGCAAGAGTAAAAAGTGCGGTATTGGTCATCCGTTCCGCCGCCAACGGAAATCCGGCCCAGGATATCGTTCCAGCGGGCTTTGGCGTCGGAGCAGACCTCGTCGAAGGGACGGTCGCCGACTTCGGCGAGGTTCCGCTCGGCCTGCTCGGCGGAAATGAAGGAGGATGCCACGCGTGCATGGACCTGCTCGCCCCGGGCGGTGGAGAACATCACGACGGCCATCGAGTGTTCCCGGGGGCGGTCTTCCGGATACTCCCGGGCATCTCCGTTGTAGATGTCGAAGGTGGTGATCTCCTTGTCGAACCGGACGATGAACCAGTTCTTGAAATCGCCCTGTACGCCCCCATGGTTGTTGGTGCAATAGCCGATGACGGTATGTTTGTCCTTCAAGACTTTGACATAGGATCCGTCGGTATAGGCGTCAATTACGACCCCCGATGTCTCACTGTCCGGGAAAGTGAACCGCAGGATGGCGGCCCGTTCGGTCGGCGTGATTTCGGTCTTGATATCATGGTCGGCAAGGTAAACGCTGTAGTAATAGGGCTTCGCGACCTCGCTCAGGTGGGAGAAAATGCTCTCCCGCTCCGTCTCGCCGGGTTTTGACGCATCCCGTACCGGCATCAGCGAGAAGGCACCGTAGTCGTTGATCCACGGTGAAGGCTGGTGCGTCTGTTTGAAGCCGCGGATGTGGTGGGCGTCATAGGTATAGGCCCATCCGTTGCCGTTCTTTCCCGTCTGCGGGGTCCAGAAGTTCATCCCCCAAGGGAGGGCGATGGCGGGGTAGGTATTGCCGGCGGACAAGGTAAAATCCGACTGGGTGCCCACGAGGGTGGACACATAATCGGCCGGATCGGTGACGAGCGTGTCGTGGACCGGTTTTGCGCAGGCCGTCACAAGGAGGGCCAGAAGTATCATGTTCTTTTTCATCGGGGGAGGTTGTTGAGGAGGTCGAGTTTTCCGTCGTTGACGAGCTGGATGATAAGTTCACCGAAAAGGGTGTTCGCCCAGGCGAACCAGGACCGGGTGAAACGGCTGGCGTCATCCTTCTGGAAGGACTCGTGCATGAAGCCGGTACCGGCGTCGGTGTTCAGAAGCTGGATGAGGCAGGCGCGGATCTCGTCGTCATCCTGTGCAGTGAAAGCCTTCATCATGATGGACATCGGCCAGATGTTCTCCGTGCCGATATGGGGGCCGCCGATGCCTTCTCCGGCCTGGCCTCTGAAGAAATAAGGATTATCCTCGCTCCAGACGAAACGGCGGGTGTTCAGGTACACGGGATCGTCGTACATTTCCGGGTCCAGATAGCCGAGGGCGAGGAGGGAGGGGACGTTGGCGTCGTCCATTAGCTGGCGGGAACCGAAACCATCTACTTCGTAGGCATAAATGGGACCGTACACGGAGTGCTCCACGACGGCATATTGCTGCAGCGCCCGTTCCACCTCGGCGGCGAGGGCGGCGCATTCGGCGGCCATTTCCGGTTTCCCATTAACGGTGGACAGGATCTCCGCCATCTTGCGCAAGGTTTTGACAGCCATGAAGTTGGACGGAACGAGGAATTCGAAGGTGGTGGCATCGTCGGAGGGTCGGAAGGCTGATGCGATGAGGCCGACGGGCTTCACCGGGTTGCCTCGGCCCACCACGCATTTGGTGTCCAGCTGCCGGTCGGTCTTCCGCAGGAAAACATAGCTGCCGTGACCTTCTTTCCGCTGCTGTTCCTGGAAAGTCGCGAGGATGGTTTTCGCAGCCTGTATCCAGCGTTCGCCGAAGACGGATGTGTCGCCGGTTTTCTTCCAATAGGCATAGGCGAGCCGGACCGGATAGCAGTGCGAGTCGATCTCCCACTTGCGTTCGAACACGTACGGGCTGGTTTTCGGCAGGTCGGTGTCATCCGCGGGACCGATGGGATCCACATTGAAGGCATTGGCGTAGGGATCGATCAGGATGCATTTGAACTGACGGTTGATTACGCCCGCAATCATCTTGCGGAGGCCTTCGTCCTTGTCGGCAAACGCCACATAGGGCCAGACCTGGGCACCGGAATCACGGAGCCACATGGCCGGAATGTCACCGGTATAGACGTACGTGTCGGGCAGGCCGTCCTCGTCCTCGGCATAGTGGACGGTGGTGTCCAGGGTGTTCGGGAAGCATTTCCGGAACATCTCTACGAGTTTGGGATGGATGATTTGCGCGGCGACGGCCTCCGTCACGGAGTCGACGGCGGGGGAGATGAAAGCCCGTTCTTCTACCGGTGGCCGGTCAGTATAAGGTTTCGCGGCCTTTTCCTGCGGCTTCGGGGTGCAGGCGGCGAAAAGAAGGATGGGCAGGATCAGCGATTTGATGTTCATCTGAGCGATTTTTCGGGTGTCAATCCCATTCCACCAGATTCCGGTCCAGTGGAATGCGTTTGGTCTCGCCCGCCTTTCCGGTGAGCGTATAGAGGGGTAGTTGCAGCGGGGAGAAATACTTGGAAAGCGCAGCGGCCAGGTTCGAGGCTTTCTCGTGGATGGAATTGTCTTTCGGATTGACAAGCCTGTCAATGCTGTGTTGCAACGCCTCTTTGTCGCTTCGGCCGGAGATTTCGCCGTACAGGACGGTCATCTCATGCCTGTAGTCCCGCAGGTCTGCGAAGCGGATGCCTTCGGGATGGCGGAGAAACAGCAGGAAAACGGTCTTGACGAGGGGGCGCATGTGGATTTCTGCGTCGAAGCGGTCCGGGAGGATAATGCGCCGATCGCGGGTGATGCGGATGCGCTCGGCAAAGGTGGGCTCCAGTCTCCGTAGCCGGTCCTGCAAGAGTTCCATCGCTTCCAGCAAAGCGGCCGCATCCATCTCGTCCACCCTTTCGGCCAGATAATCCACGGCCGGGTCCTCCAGGACCCCGCCGCCCTCCAGGCAATGCCGGAGCCACAACTGTGCTTCCAGACTGGTCATCCTTTGCGAATATACGCATTTTTTCGACACTGCCCGTAAAAAGCCTGCAAGCCTTGCAGGAAATCGGACATTGCAAGCCTTGCAATCTTATGGCGCTCCCGTTTCCCCTTCCGAACTTTGCGGAAGACATAAATAAAAAGGACTTATGATGATACAATTCGAACCTGCCGCCTTTCTGTGCGACGAACTGGATGTCCGTCCCCTTGGCCGGACGTCCCTTCCGGATTCCTGTTCCGGGCAGATCTATCACATTTTCAACCGGGTCCGGCTTTCCCGTCCCGAGATGACCTCCATCGCCGTATGCGGATGCGTCACCGACGGGAAGGATGGGCAGGATTTCTATGCTCTTGATATCTATGTCTTTACCCAGGGAGGTGGTTATTTCCTCCCTGTGGACGAGTCATACACCTTGTTCTCCACGGCCGGCCTCTTGTATGCCCGCAGCCTCTTTGCCGGTTTGTGGGAAGAAGGCCAGTGTGGGATACAATCATGATTTCGGGGGAACCAGAGTGGCAGAGAATGTGAAAAGCGTCTAAAAAAGTTGCAATATCTGATAACTTTTAGTATTATTGCGATGGCAAACAGAAGAATAATGACATTTGGAGGCTACTTTGAAGCTTTTATTGAAAAGCTGCCGGAACGAGTCGTGCAAAAGATTGATTATGGTCTGGTCTTGCTACGAACCCTGGATCGCCTGCCCTCCAAGCATATGAAATATGTCGAAGATGGTCTGTTCGAGTTGAGGACGGAGTTTGAGGGGAACATCTATCGGACGTTTTTCATCTTTGATGGGAATCAAATCGTCGTCTTGTTCAACGGTTTCCAGAAAAAAGGTCAGCGAACCCCGAGAAAAGAGATTGAAAAGGCAAAGAGAATCAAGCAGGAATATGATGGAAGAGCACGTTAATGACAGTCAGCTGCGCAGTTATGACGCTGTGCTGGATGCGAAGTACGGGAAGCCGGGATCGGCAGAGCGAACCCGGTTTGAAGAGGAAGCCTATTCGTACTATTTTGGTCAGGCGCTCAGGGACACCCGAAAAGAAGCCAAGGTCACGCAAGTGGAACTGGCCCGTCGGGTGGGAACATCCAAGAGTTACATCTCGAAAGTGGAGCACGGAAACATTCTTCCGAGCATAGGCGCCTATTGCAGGTTGTTGAACGCACTCGGGAGGGATATTGAGATTGTCAAATACTCCAGGACTTAGCTACTGCCACTTGATGGTGCCGGCGTTTACGAGGACATCGTGGGGGATGCGGTAGGAGGAAACCTTGCGGTTGCCAATGCGGACGGAGGTGCCTTTTGCGGGTTTGGCTTTGGCGGATCGGGTCACGGTCAAAGTCTTGCCACCGGGAAGGGCAAGGTCCACACGGTCGAAGACCGGGAGGGTGAGGGTGTAGTACGGATCGCCCGGGCAGTCGGGGTAGAAGCCCATCATCGAGAATACGGCCCAGGCCGACATCGTTCCGGTGTCGTCATTGCCTGGGATGCCGTTCGGGGCGTTGCGATAGTGCTTGGCCAAGAGGTCATGGACCGTGCTCCAGGTGCGCCATTGTTCCCCTTTCACGCGGCTGTACAGGTAAGGATAGGCGATGTCCGGCTCATTGGCCGGATCGTACAGGCCTTCGCTGAATACCCGGTCCAGACTCCTGACGAAGGCTTTGGAGCCGCCGGTCAGGCGGATTAAGCCGTCCACGTCATGCGGTACGTAGAAAGTGTAGTTCCAGGCGCTGCCTTCGTGGAAACCCGGAACGGGCTCGAAGTTCTCGCCCTGGCGGGGATTGAAGGGCGTCAGGAAAGAACCGTCTTTTTCCCGCGGCCGCAAGCAGCCGTACTCAGGGGACCAGTAGTTCTTATAGCCCAATGAGCGCTGATGATACTTGGCAGCATCGTCCGGATGCCCGAGGGCTGTGGCCAGACGGGCGAGGGCCGCATCGGCCATATAGTATTCCAAGGCGTGTGAGACGGAGTTGTCGCCCGAGAAATCCTGTGCGAACCAGCCCAACGGGATATAGCCGCGCTCGATGTACGGATCCACGTCGGGCCGCATCCGGTTCTTTGCCCCCGGTGTGTCCGCGGACTTGATAAAGGATTCATAAGCCGTGGCGATGTCAAAGTCCGTCAAGCCTTTGAGATAGGTGTCGGTCAGCATCGGGATGGCCGGGTCTCCTTCCATCGTGAAGGTTTCGCGCCCGTACAGCTCCCATTTGGGCATCCAGCCCCATTCGCGGTACATGTTCACTACGGACCGGGCCATGTCGATCTGTTTTTCAGGATAGAGCAGCGTCAGCAGCTGATGCAGGTTCCGGCAGGTATCCCACAGGGAGAACACCGTGTAGCGGTGCTGCCCGTCGGGGACACGGCCTACACCGCGGGCGCGCATCTTCAACTGCGCCTGCCCGTTGCGTCCCGTCGCAATCCTGTTGATGTTGACGGCTTCGGGATTTCCGAACTCCATGAGCGGATACTCGCCGTTCACGTCCTCCAGGATGTTCGGATGGATGAGGGCATGGTAAAGGGCGGTATAGAAAACAGTCTTCTGATCCTCCGTGCCACCCGATATACGGATACGTCCCAATTGTTCCCGCCAGGCGTTTTCCGCGGCGGACGCAACGGCGGCGAAATCAAAGCCTGACTGTTCTGTTTCCAGATTCTCCCGCGCATTGTCGATGCTGACGAAGGAGACGCCCACCTGTACCATAACCTGCTCGCCTTCGGCCAGGTTTTCATAGCGGAACCAATAACCGATGTCATCGCCGGAAAGCTCCCGGCCGTAGGCCTCGTATAGCTTGTACCGCCCGGCATCGGCATCCCAGGCAGCTTCGGCTGTCATCGGCCGCTGCTTCTTCCAGTATCCGGTCCGGTCTGGCGCCTTGTCCACGCGCAGGACGAAATACATCGGGAACACGGCGTTCCGGTTGTAGCAGAAGGTCCCCATCAGTTTGGAGCCTTCGATCTCTCGGTCGGACACCCTTCGAACCGTGGCGCCCGACTCGTTGGTGAGGCCCTCGCCGAGATTCACGAGAATGTTGCCGGCGCCGCCGGGGAAGGTGTAGCGCTCCAACGAAGTCCGGGTGGTTGCCGTCGCTTCCGTCAGAATGCCGGAAGCAAGGCGGTTGGCATAAAAACCGGGGGTTGCCTTTTCCTCGGAATACTCGCTTCCATAGGCATGGTAATCGACCTCCAGCGGCCCCGTGGTGGGCATCGTCAGGACAGAACCCAGTTCAGGGCAGCCGACTCCGGAGAGGTTGACATGAGCGTAGCCCGTGAAATAGCTGTTCTCCGCGACATACGGTGTGGACCACCACTGGCTGTCCTTGTCCCAGGTGTTGAGCCGGGAACCCATCACGTTGAAAGGTGTGACGCTCATCAGCCCGTTCGGCGTCATGGCGCCGGGGTTGCAGGCGCCGAAGTTGGTGGTGCCGATGAACGGGTTCACATATTCGGTCTGGGCGGAAAGGGAGATGCTCAGCAGCAGGGTGGCAAAAGTCAGTCTAATACGCATAGCGCACGGCTTTATCGGTTTTCCTGGCCCGGACGGGCACCAGGGTGAACGCGAAATCCAGATCCTTGTCGGACCAGACGGTACGACCGGGTTCGGGGCGGGCGCCCCAGCTGTTATATCCGCCGACGCCGGTGGCGGCCCCGTCAATGCAGATCTCCGTGAAATCCCGGTCGGGAACATCAGACAGGTGAGTCTGCCTGCGCTGGTGGTTCCTGGCGGCAAATTCTTCGTCATGGACGGGCGGGGTGTCGAAGTTGTTCCACTGATAAGGCTGTCCGGATTCCTCGCTGTCCAGGTCTTCCACGCTATGGCGGAGTGCATTGAACTCGAAATGACCGTCAGCGACCAGGGTCAGCCGTTTCGTGGCCAGCCATTCGGTTTCCGTATGATGGCCTGTTTCCTGCGGGCGGACATACGGATAAAATTCATCGGAAGCCTTCGTCGCGTAGAGGGATTTGAAGGTACCGGAGTTCCGGTCGATGTAATTCTCCACCGGACCGCGGCCGAAATACTGGAAGTCATCCTCTTTCACGCGGAAGCGGAAGCCGATGCGGGGAATGTCCACGGGCTTGCCGGCCCCCTTGAAGGCCGTGGTGATCTTGAGGAGACCGCCGGGCAGCAGCGTATAATCGACCGTCATCGATGACTTGGCCGGCAGGGCGTAGGTGGCCCGGATGGTCCTGCCGTCCACTTCTGCCGTGGCCTGGAAGGCCTGGGAAGCTTCTTTCCAGGCAAAGGCCCGGGCGGGTTGCCCGTTGCCGTAATCGTTGTCGGTGGGACCGCGCCAGAAGTTCGGGCGCAGGCCGAAGTCCGGATCGAACTGGTCGGTACCCTTGTAAACATACCGCTTCAGGATACCTGAGGTCTTGTCGAAGACCAGTTCGCTCCGACCGAGTTCGAGGCGGATTTCCGTCTCGTTTTCCGTCACGTCCGGTCTGCGGCCGACGGTCCGGTAGTCTTTCTTCTCGCCGGTGTCTTTCAGCAGGACTTCGTCTGCGGCGACGATGGTTCCCTTCGGCAGCAGCGGCAGCGCCCGGGCGGTTTCCGTTTCGAAGAAAATACGGTACTCACCATCTGGGCGCAGTTTCTTGCGGGGAAGCTTCACGACGAATTCCTCGCTTCCTTGGGACGGGGTGCTGAACGACAGCTTCCCTTTCTTCACGACCTTGCCGTCCCGTTCAATCCGCCAGCGGACCAGGTAATCTTTCAGGTCTTTGAAATAGAAACGGTTCTGAATCCGGAACCGGCCTTCCTCCGGGGCGACACCGGTGATGGAAATGTCCTGATAGACATGTTTGACCTCAAAATAGCCCGGATGCGGGTCCCGGTCGGGATTGACGAGGCCGTTGCAGAGGAAATTCGCATCGGAGGGAGCATCGACGCCATAGTCGCCGCCGTAGGTCCATCCCTTTTCCGGATCGTACAGTCCCTGGTCCACCCAGTCCCAGATAAAACCGCCCTGCAGGTGCGTGTGGGCATAGATCTGTTCCCATTGCAGGTCGATGGAGCCGGTGGAGTTGCCCATCGCATGGGCATACTCGGAGGGAACGACCGGCCGTCCCGATTCTTTTTCACCCATCCGGGCGAACCACTCGGCATCGGGATACTGCGGAACAAGCATGTCGGTATTCCATTCCCGTTCCGCACGCTCGTAACAGACAGGACGGTTCTGGCCGTCCTTCTCCAAGGCCTTCAGCACGCGGTAGGCTTCGTAGAAGTTCACGCCGTTGCCAGCCTCGTTGCCGAGAGAAAGGATGGTCACGCACGGATAATCCGCCGTGCGACCATACATGTTCAGGATGCGGTCGATGTGTTTGGCCTGCCAGGCCGCGTTGTTCCCGAGGGTCCGGTCCAGGCGGTAACCCATGCCATGGGATTCGATGTTCGCTTCATCATAGACATAGAAGCCCAGGCTGTCGCACAGTTCGTAGAACTCCCGGGGCTGGGGATAGTGGCAGGTGCGGATGGCGTTGATGTTCGCCATCTTCATGAGCGTCAGGTCCTCCAGGATGTTCTCCCGGGTCTGGTAATGGCCGGTATACGGATTGTGCTCATGCATGTTCACGCCCTTGAATTTGACGGGCTTGCCGTTCACGAGGAGAGCCTTCACATCCCGCCCATCGTCTTGCATGGTTGCAATCTCAATACGGCGGAAGCCCACACGGAATCGGGTATATTCCCCGTTCACGCGGAGCAGGAGAGTGTACAATTCCGGCGTTTCGGCCGACCAGGTCCGTACGTTCCGGACGGTGTCGGTGACGGTGGTGAGGTCCCCGCGGAACTCGTAAATGGCGTCGGCGACGATCTCTCCATCCTTGTCAATCAATTCATAGGATACTTCTGAACGACCCGTCGAGCGCATGTTCATGCGGAATATGCCCTTGGTGAGGGTCGGATCCAGGGTCGAGACGATGCTGAAATCAAAATGGGCCGGTGTTTTCTCGCTGGAGAGATAGACATCCCGTTCGATGCCGCTGATGCGCCAGAAATCCTGGCACTCCAGATAAGAGCCCGTGGAATAGCGGTAGACCTTGAGCATCAGATCGTTCTCTCCCTCCTTGATGGCGGATGTGATTTCGAATCGGGCCAGGCTCTTGGAGTCCTCGGAATAGCCGATTTCCTGCCCGTTCACGTATACATAGGTTCCGGACTTGACACCCGCAAAATTGAGGAAAACGGTCCTTCCCGCCCATCCCTCCGGCACCGTGAAGGTCCGGTGATAGACGGCACCGGGGAATATTTCCGGCAATGCGGGCGGCTGCGGATCTCTCGGGGCGAAATCGTACGGGATATTCACGTATATCGGCACGCCGAACCCTTGCACCTCCCAGTTCCCCGGTACTTGGATCCGGTCCCAGTCCGAGCCCTTGTACCGTTCCATTTCGTGGTAATCGTCAAAATACTTGAAATCCCACACGCCGTTCAGATCCGCATAGTTTTCGCTGTCGCGAAAATTCCTGGCCAGCGCGTCAGCCCGGTCGGCGTACCAGATGACTTCGGTCCGTTGCGTTTCGGCGTTCACGGAGGTAACATTCACATCCTGCCAGTACGGCAGGTTCTGGGCCGATGCCGCCAAAGGCAGCGCCAGGGCGAAGAGAAGGGAAAAACTGCGTCTGTTCATTCCGAAATGGTTGGCATATTGACAAAAATAAGGAAAAAAAACGGGAAATAATTACCTTTGTAGTTGCAATACGAAAGGAATATGGCTAGAAAAAGGAACCATGGCGGAAAGGCCCTTGCGCCGAGGGGAAGGAAGAAGAAAATGCGGATCGTCCCCGAATACGAGGGGACTGCGATGATGTCCCGCGAGGGATTCGTGTTCGTCCGGATCGAGGGTCAGGAGGAAGACGTGTTCGTCAAGGCGTCCAAAACGCGGGGCGCCCTGCACGGGGACACCGTGCGGGTGGCCGTCACCCAGGAACGGGAAGGAAACCTCAGGCGTCGCAGCGGTGAGATCATCGCTATTGTCGAACGTTCCAAGAAGCCTTTCGTGGGTATTCTCCACATCGTCGGCAAGCAGGCCTGGGTGCTCATGTCTTCCAAGACCATGCCCTATGACATTTCGGTGCCTGTTCCCGAAGGGGGCGTACGCGGGATGAAGGTCGCGGCCGTCGTGGACGAGTGGCCGCGCGGCGAAGCCGGCCCCATCGGCCATGTCGTGGACATTCTCGGCATGCCGGGCGAGAACGATACCGAAATGCACGCCATCCTGGCGGAATTCGGCCTTCCTTACAAGTTCGAAAAGGCCGTGGAGGACGCTGCGGACTTGATTTCCGATGAAATCACGGACAAGGACCGCGCCGGCCGCAAGGACTTCCGGAAAACGCTTACCTTCACCATCGACCCCGCCGATGCCAAGGACTATGACGATGCGCTTTCCTTCCGCAAGCTGGACAACGGCAATTTCGAGGTGGGTGTCCATATCGCCGACGTCACTTACTATGTGAAGCCGGGAACTCCCGTGGACATCGAAGCCCAGGCCCGCGGAACCTCCGTGTACCTGGTGGACCGTACCGTGCCGATGCTGCCGGAAAAACTGTCCAACAAGTTGTGTTCCCTCCGTCCGCACGAGGAGAAGCTCACCTTCTCCGCCGTGTTCGAAATCACCCCGCTGGCCAAGGTCATCAACCCTTGGTTCGGCCGGACGATGATTACTTCCGACTATCGGTTCTCCTATGAACTGGCCCAAGAAATCATCGATGCGGGCGACGCGGCCATGAAGCAGGAATTCGGCGCCGGTTCCGAGTGCGGAATCGTACCGGACGAGGTGAAGGAAGCGATCCTCCGACTCAACAAACTGGCCCTGACGCTGCGCAAACGGCGTTTCGCCGCCGGAGCCGTCAATTTCGACCGTCCTGAAATGAAGGTGGACATCGACGAAAACGGCAAGCCTATCGGCGTTCACCAGAAGTTCTCCCGGGAGGCCAACTGGCTCATCGAGGAGTTCATGCTCCTGGCGAACCGGTCGGTGGCCGAGTTCGTCGCCTCCGGCGGGAAAATGGGCGGCAAAGCCTTGGCAAACCCGAAAACTTTCGTCTACCGAGTTCATGACGAGCCCAACCTGGAGAAACTCACCGGCCTGCGCGAGTTCGCCGGCAACCTGGGCTTCAAGATGGGGCCTATCGGCAGCGGCAAGGACATCGCCCTGTCTCTGAACAACCTGCTCTCCGACGTCAAGGAAAAGCCGGAACTGGGCGCCATCCAGATCCTGGCGCTCCGGTCCATGGCCAAGGCCTGCTACAGCACCGACAATATCGGCCACTACGGACTGGCGTTCAAGTTCTATACGCATTTCACCTCCCCGATCCGCCGTTATCCGGACGTGATGGTACACCGCCTGCTGGCCCTGTACCTGCATGGTGCCGATTCCCAGTCCCTGGACTACTACACGGCCCAGTGCAAACATGCTTCCGAACGGGAAGTCATCGCCGCCGAGGCCGAGCGGGAGAGTGTGAAGTACAAGCTTGTGGAATTCATGGAGGACAAAGTGGGCCAGGAATTCGACGGACACGTGTCCGGTGTCACCCAGTGGGGTATTTACGTGGAGATCGAGCCCACCAAGATCGAAGGCATGATTCCTTTCCGGACCATCCGGTCGGATTTCTACGACTTCGACGAAGACCATTACCGCGCCGTGGGCCGCAGGCACCATGGCGTCATCAAGCTCGGAGATCCGCTCCGCATCCGTGTGAAAGGCACCAACCTAGAGCAGAAGCTCCTGGACTACGAACTGGTGGAACCGGAAATGGAGAACGCCCCGACGCCTTCGGAAGACGAATACATCGAATCCCTCGTCGACGTCCCGATGCCCAACCGCCCCCGCAAGCCCGGCCGGGCGCCCCGAAAGGGAGCCGCTACCCCTCGGAAGGGAGCCTTGAAGGCCGAACGGGAAAAGCTAAAAAGGGGCGGCAAGAAGTAAGGCTGCGCCAGGGGAAGGGGACACCCTTTCCGGAGCATTTGCCCGGATAGGGTCGCGAAGCGACGCGGAGGAAAGGGTGTCCCCTTCCCCCATATCTTCCGTCGAATGGATGTGATTGATTTTCAATAGTTTAATAAATATTGTCTGGTCGAATCCGACCAGACAATATTGTTTAATCTGCTGATTTTAAGTGACTTCCATTCGACGGGCCAATGGAAGGGTAGGGGCTTACTTGAACGCATTTTCGCTCAAACCGGAGCCGGCAAGGCCGAGGTCGGCGAAGAAGGCGGGAACGGGGCGGCCGAGGATGGTGTCCACGTACAGCTTGGCGATATACTGCGACAGCATGAAACCGTGCCCGCGCATGCCCACGAAGAGGCCGGCGGCCGGGTCCACGATGTAGCGAGGTTCGGTATAGTAGCCGCACCAGGTGGCCTGGAGACTCATGCCCTTCAATTGCGGAATCCATTCGGTAAAGACCTCGGTGGCGATTTCCAGGAAAGCCTGGGTATTGACTTTCAGGTTCTTGCCGGCCTCGGATGCGTCTGAGGCAGGGGAGGCGCAGCCGATGATCTGGCCGGTGGCGGCAAGCTGCTGGCCGTACACGGCGGAGAATCCCTTGTAGTGGCGGCGGTCGATGAGCATGTCCAGTGAATCACCGTCCTTTCCGATGAGCGGCAGCCGTTTGGTAATGAAGGCCTGGTGACGGACCGGGAAAAGACCGGTATCGATGCCCAGCATACGGGCGAACTTCTCCGCGCCGGCGCCGAGGGCGTTCACGAAAACGGCTGTCTTGTACCGGCGGTAGCGTCCGTCGGCCATCTTCACCGTGACCAGATACGTTTCACCCGTCTTGGCGACGTCCACCAGTTCCGTATCCTCCATCACCTGGCCGCCCAGTCCGATGCCGATCCGGCGTACCGTGTCGATGGTCTTGCCGGGGCTGGCCTGCCAGCAGTCGTTGGAAATGAGTGCATGGGTGTAGATGTCCAAGTTCGGATTGATGTACGGAGAGACTTCGCGGGCGAAGTCCTTCTTCTCGATCATGTAGGCGTCGGACCAGGCGCGGGAGGCGTCCAGGCTCTTGTAGGTGGCTTCATCATGAACGAAGTTCACGTACCGCGTCATTTTGAAATCGATGTCGCGCTGCTTCTGCAATTCCCTGAATATCTGCAGGTTGCCATTTGCGATCTCCGCGAGGGCGGGAACCGAGAAGGCCGGGCGGCCGCCGGCGATGCATCGCCAGGAGCTGCCGTGCTCCTTGTTCACGAGGATCGGCTTTAGACCCGCTTCCGCGAGGTAGCGGAACAGAGCCGTGCCCGCCATGCCGCCACCGGCGACGAAAGCCCCCACTTCGACGGCCTCCGCTTCGGAGAACTGCGGAGAAGTAATGAGGGTGTGCGCACCCTTGATATTGCAGACGTTGCCGATTTCCACGAGATTGGCCATCGGGCCGCGCGGCGTGAAATCGCCGGTAACCTCGATGCCATGGGCCCGGAGCACCTGCTTGGCGCGCGGCAGACAGCGTGAACCGCGGCAGGGACCCATTCCGAGCCGGGTCACATGCTTGAGCTCCTGGGCGGTGATGCTCTTGCGGCCCTTCAATGTTTCCAGCAGCTCCTTGAGGCTCACGTCCTCACAGTGGCAGACATAGGTTTCGGATCCGTCTGCGTCGCAGCGGACCAGCTTCAGCGGCTCGGGATAGTTCTCCTTGAGGATGAAGCCGCGGACATCGGTAAGGGAACCACCCTCCAGGCGGATGGCCTTGACTACGGCGATGTTCGTCTTGTTCGGCTTGGGGATCACGCGTTCGATCTCACCTTCACCCACCTTGGCGCCGTTGTTATCGACCAGGAAAACGTCCTTGGCGCCGTCGGGCAGGTTGAATTCCAACGGAAGGAAGATTTGGCTGCGGTCCGGACGGTAGCCGAAGATGGCCAGACCGGGGCACTGGGCCACGCATTCCATACAGCCGATGCACTTGTCATAATCGATGACCGGGGTGACGGAGGTGGAACTCTTGGTGATTGCACCCTGCTTGCAGGAGAACGAACACGGGTTGCACGCGAAGCCGTACAGGCAGTCCGCGATGACGAAACCCTTGGCGGCCTTTCTTTCAGCGGACGGCATCGCAGGCTTGTCCAGCAGACGGACAGGCCGTTGCTGGGAATCGACGTAGTCCTTGGAGATCGTGAGGTAGGCGCTATAGTCCACGCGCTTTCCAAGGTCCATCATCACCTCGTAGGCGCACTGACGGCCTCGTAGGACGGCGGAGGTCCCTTCGCCGATCCGGACGGCGTCGCCCACGCCATGGCAGGCACGGCCGAAGACTTCCGCACCCTTCTTCAGGAGCTGGTTGTCGGGCAGCAGGCCCGTGCAGATGTTGATGCAGTCGATCCCGTCGATGCGTACTTCCGTTCCCGGGATGGGCTCGAAGTTCTCGCACTTGGCAATCACGGCGCCCGTGATGCCGGTGCGGTCCGCGTTCGGAATGGCCTCTACGAGGGTGTAGGAGGTCAGGATGGGAATGCCGAGCCTGCGGACGCGGTTCGCCTGGACGGGGAAACCGCCCTCGGCGGGCATCGCCTCGATGATGGCCTTGACCTTCGCCCCGGCCTGCATAGCCTGGTAGGAAGTGAGATATCCGATGTTTCCGGCGCCCACGGTAAGGATGTTCTTGCCGAGGAGGGTGAACTCCGTGTTCATCATCCGCTGCACGACGGCGGCGGTATAGACGCCCGGGAGGTCATCATTCTTGAAGGCGGGCATGAAAGGGAGTGCGCCGGCCGCCACCACGAGCTGGTCGGCATCGACATAGAAGATTTCCTGGGTGGCGACATTCTTGACGGCGAGGCGCTTTCCTTCCAGGATATCCCAGACGACGCTGTCCAGCAGGATTCCTTCCCGGGAGTTGCCGGCGAGGGTTTCGGCAATGTCGAAGCCACGCATGCCGCCGAACTTCCGCTTCTTCTCGAAAAAGAAGAACTGGTGCGTCTGCATCCGGAACTGGCCGCCGATGGAGCTGTTGTTGTCGATCACGAGATTGTCCACCCCGGCCGCCCGGAGTTCCTCGCGGACGGCGAGGCCGGCCGGGCCGGCACCGATGATGGCGACGGTGGTCTTGTATATCTTCTTGGGTGCATCTTCCGTCGCAGCCCGGACCTCCGAGAAACTGTCGGTCCCGGCGCGGTGGACTTCCTTCACGCCATCCACCTTCGTGATGCAGATCCGGCGGATATGGCCGTCCACGACCATTTCGCAGGCGCCGCACTTGCCGATGCCGCACTCCATCGTGCGGTTGCGGTCTTTCAGGCTGTGGTGATGGACGGGGAAACCCGCCTGATGCAGGGCGGCGGCGATGGTCTGGCCTTTCTGGCCCGTTACGGTCTTGCCCTCAAAAATGAACGAATGCAGATTCTCCTCCGGAACGGCGAGAATGGGATGCTCCGTGATTTTGTACATGTCGATGCGGTTAGTTCAGTGTTTGCTGGCATAAAGATAACAAATCTTAACGAAAAACCGCATGCGCAATAACAATTATTTATCCCAGGCTGATGGCCGGCTTGGTCAGCGCTTCCTTCAGCTGGTCGTCGTAGCGGAGACGGACCTTGATGCCGGCCTCCTGGAACCAGTAGCGGACGGCAATCTCTTCTTCGATAAAGGGGATGATTTCATCCTTCTTCAGGCGGAGGAAGGTTTCCTTGTCCATGTCCAGGGATTTCTCCATCGCAGCGAGTTCGGCGGACATCGCTTCGGTCAGCCCGTCCTCGGTGAGGGTTTTCTTCATTTCGTCGAAGAGGGCGCGGGCGGAGGAACGGTAGTCGAACTCCTTGTCCTTCGCGAAGGCGATGAAATCGTCATAGGCGTTGAAGTGGAAGTCTTCCACGGAAGGAAGCGCCTCATGCTCACGGACATACTTCATCGCATACTGGTCCACGATGCCGTTCAGGACCAGGGAATAGGTCAGGCGGGAGTACTTCTGCCCTTTCACTTCGAAGTCCGGCGTGATGCCGCCGCCGTCCCGGACCGTGCGGCCGTGGAGGGTCTTGAACTCGTGCGTCAGGGAATCGGGGATGTGGCCCACGCTGCCGTCCTCGTTCCGGTGGCTGTAGTCGATGGCCTGGACACAACGGCCGGAGGGCGTGTAGTATTTGGCGGTGGTCACCTTCAGCTGGCCGTCATACGGCAACGGACGGATGCTCTGCACCAGGCCCTTCCCATACGTGCGGGTGCCGATTACGGTGGCACGGTCCAGGTCCTGCAGGGCGCCGGAGACGATTTCGGAGGCCGAAGCGGATCCGGAATCCACCAGGACGACGATGGGAATCTCCAGGTCCACGGGATCGGTCGTGGTCTTGTACACCTGCTCGGTGCCGGCCGCGCGGCCCTTGGAAGTCACGACGACGGAACCTTTCGGAACAAACAGGGAAACGATGTTCACGGCCTCTCCCATCAGGCCGCCGCCATTGCTGCGGAGGTCCAGGACGAGCCGCTTCATCCCTTTCTTTTTCAAGGCGTTGTAACCGTCCCGGATACCCTGGCTCACCCCCTCGGTGAACTTGGTCATCAGGATATAGCCGTCGCGGTCGTTCAGCATGTCCACATATTCGACCGAAGGAAGGGAAATCCGTTCGCGCGTCACGGGAACTTCGATGACGTCGCCGGCCTGCCAGGTAGGGCCGCCACGGAGTTTTTTCACGCGGAAAATGACCTGGGTGCCCGGCTTGCCGCGCATCTTGTCGGAACTCTGCTGGCTCGTGAGGCCGTGGGTGGTCTCTCCGTCGATGGCTTCGATCTCGTCACCGCAGCGGAGACCGGCCTTGGCCGCCGGGGAGTCGGCATAGGGTTCATTGATCTGAACGTTTCCGTTCACGTCGGGCTTGTAGATGACTGCGCCGATGCCGCCGTAGGTGTTGGACAGCATCATCCGGAAGTCTTCCTGCTCTTCCTCGGGGACATACACGGTGTAGGGGTCCAGGGCTTCCAGCATGGCGTCCACCCCTTCCCGTTCGATGCGGCCGACTTCCAGCGAGTCGACATAGGAACGGTTCAGCTCCTTGAGGATGGCGTTGTGGATCTCCACCCATTTGCCCAGGGAGAAACTCTTGGACTGGGCCGATGCGGCCGTGGTGACGACCAGTGCGGTCAGGACCGCGAGGATGTATTTCGTTCTTTTCATATTCAATCTGTTCCAGGGACGCTTTCGCGCAAAGTGCGTGCCAGCAGACAAAGTTACGAAAAAATGGAGTATCTTTGCGGGGTCTAGTGAAAGTGTGATTATGAAGATTGTTTTTGCCACCGGCAACCCCGGCAAACTGCGCGAGGCGCAGGAAATCCTGGGCGAGGGTTTCGAGCTCGTCACGCCCGCCGAAGCCGGCATTACTGAAGATATTCCTGAAACGGGTGACACCCTCCGGGCCAATTCCCTGCAGAAAGCCCAATACATTCATGACAAGACCGGCATGGATTGTTTTGCCGATGATACCGGCCTGGAAGTCGAAATCCTGGGCGGCGCCCCCGGCGTCCATACTGCCCGCTACGGAGGTCCGCAGAAGGATCCCGCCGCCAACATCGCCCGGCTTCTCCGGGAGATGGCCTGCCGTGAGCAGGAAGCTTCCGTCGCCCGTGGGATGGGCCTTTCCACGCCGAAGGCTACCCGCAAAGCCCGTTTCCGCACTTCCGTTACCCTCATTCTGAACGGAGAAAAGCATTTCTTTGACGGTATCATGGAAGGAAGAATCGCCCGTGAGAAGGCCGGTAAGGGTGGTTTCGGATATGACCCCGTATTCATTCCGGACGGTTATGACGTGACCGCCGCCGAGATTACCGAAGAAGAGAAAAACGCCATTTCCCACCGTGGCAAGGCGCTTCGTGCCATGGCGGAATTCCTGAAAAGCCGATGACGGAGAACATCGAGGCCATCGTCCTGGGGTACACGAAGTTCGGAGAGAACTCCGTCGTCGTGCACACGCTTTCCGAGCCGTATGGCCGGCGGGGATTCCTCGTCCATGTCGGCAAGAAAGCCGGCATGGCCCTTCTCCTGCCGCTGAACATCCTGGAGATGGACATCGTCCCGAATCCGAAATCCACGCTCTGGTCGGCACGGAACCTGACGGCGAAAGATCCCCTGAACGGTATCCGTGACAATCTGTACAAGAACACGATGTGCCTGTTCATGTCGGAAGTCCTGCTGCGTGCCGTCAAGGACGGGCAGGCAGAGGAGGGGCTCTTCCCTTGGTGCGTCCGCAGTATCCTGACCCTGAACGGCCTCCAGGCGGATTTCTCCAACTTCCACATCCGTTTCCTGCTGGAATTCGCCGGTGCATTGGGGTTCAGCCCCACTTTCGACGATATCGCCCCTTTTGCGGAAAAGCATCTGGCGCAGATCAAGCCTTTCCTCACGTCCGGTTTCTCCGAGTCGATGCTGATTCCGTTACGGGGCGAGGACCGCAACGCCCTGTGCGAAGATTTGCTGCGGTATCTGGAATACCACACCGAGTCCGCCATCCATGTGCATTCGCTCGCGGTGCTGCGGGAAGTGTTCGACCATTGACCTACATGAAACTTTATGTCATTTGAAGCGATGAAGAAATACCTGTTTGCCATTCTCCCTGGTCTTCTTCACACCGAAGAAGGGCCGGAAGGGCGATGTGCTGGTGAAAGTCCTGTTGAACGGCGAGGAAGCCCGTTTCGGGAAACTGCCGGCCTACAGCGGCCCTTATTACAGGTGGGAGGACGTGAAAGCCTATCTGAAAGGCCGGGTGAAGCTTTTCACGACCGTGTCTGAGTAGCCGCTTACGCTTCTCACTTACAATCTTCGACCCACTTGAACACCTTGTCCCCGCGACGGGGGTGGATACGTTCGTCCGCCTCTTTCGCGGGGTGGTCGTTGATATGGTCCACGGGCTGGTCCGCCACCGGAACGGCGACGGAGCAGAAAACGCCTTTGGGGGCCTCGGAAACGGGTTTGAGGTCCACGCGCATGTCATCGACCTTGATCTCCACGCAACCGGTGGTCCTGCCGATGAAAGCGAGTTCGTCACCCACATGGATGGAGCCGGTCTCGACGCGGATTTCGGCAACGTCGATGCGGTTGAACCAGTTGGTGACTTTGCCGATGTATTCCCGGCGCCGGGTGGCCTGGCTGCCATAGACGGCGCTCCATTCGCCCAGGCGGGCACCCTGGTAGTAACCGTCCCAGAAGCCGCGGTTGAACACGCCGGCGAGCTCTTCCTTGAGCTTGGAAGCCAGTTCGGGCGTATAGGTCCCGTCGCAGACGGCGTCCGCGGCCCTGCGGTAGCAGGAAGAGACGCGCTTCACATAGTCGGCGGCGCGGGCACGGCCCTCGATCTTGAAGACCTTCACGCCGGCGTCGATGATCTTGTCCATGAACTCGATCGTGCACAGGTCCTTCGGGGACATGATGTACTTGTTGTCCACCACGAGGTCGAAGCCGGTTTCCTCGTCGGTGACGTGGTAGCCGCGGCGGCACACCTGCATGCAGGCGCCGCGGTTCGCGCTCTCGCCGTAGGCGGCGAGGGACAGGTAGCATTTGCCGGAAACAGCCATGCAGAAGGCTCCGTGAGCGAACATCTCGATGCGGACGAGGTTCCCCGACGGGCCGGTGATGCGCTCGCGCACGATCGTTTCGTAGATTTCCTTGACCTGCTCCAGCCGGAGCTCCCGCGCAAGGACGACGACGTCGGCGAACTGCGCGTAGAAGCGGAGCGCCTCCACGTTGGAGATGCTGAGCTGGGTGGAGATATGGACCTCCAGGCCGATCTGGCGGGCATACAGGATACAGGCCATGTCGGA